>JGI24158J21664_10001010_pt1 | contig 29685 bp, 16 predicted proteins | sample Ectturendosymbi3_FD_21664 | JGI IMG/M metagenome (IMG submission 21664)
GTTTAGCGTTGTCTTATCCATTTAGAAGGGCTGCTAAACTGAATTATTCCTCACCACGTACGACGGTTGCATTGGAAAATGGTCAATTGCCCACCACAAGGCAAGAGCCTGAGCTAGTGTTTCGCAACAATGGGCTGTTACATCATAATGTTATAACTGCTGCGGGCCTACTGTTCTAAGCGCAATGCTGGCAAACAACTTCAGTCCATCCACGTGTTTTGCGATTTTTGAGCTGATTAAGTTCATGTGCTTTGGCTCCACACTCATTTACCCGAATGAAGAATTTCTCATCCCACGTCCGCCCCGCACCCGCAGCAAGTTAAATTCGCGTCCGCCCCGCAGCAAGTTCAACCCGCACTAGGGTTACCAACTTTCTGTTTCGCCATTCCGGGACACCTTAATACCAAGAATTCCAAGATTGATGCAACAGAAGCTTACGAAACACGATAGACATCAAACGCAACAGCGCGTGCTGCGCGTCGGAGATGATGATTGTGCAGCGTTGGCCTAATAACCTCTAGTTTACACGAACAACTGCTTTTCAGGCCCTGACGAATTGTTCGAACGATTTTACACAGTAAAGACTCTACAAGCCTCGCGTATGAATCACAAAGAAAAATTTTTACATCACAAAGAGCTTAATCTGCTCTGCAGCGTAGCAATTACAAATGTCGCAACAAACAGTTCACAATTATACTCGCAGCTCTCAGATTAAGGACTATTTTCAAAGATATGTCAATCTTAATTTACGGAATTATAGCAATCAATGAATTCTCTCTAAGACAAAGAGCTGTCAGTAACTTCACGAACAAAAGTGACCCAGCCCGGGACACGGGACGCCAGACGTCAATTCCGGGACTGTCCCGGCCATTCCGGGACGGTTGGCAACCCTAACCCGCACGCAAAGCAGTGCGGGTTAACCCTCCCCGCGCAGGACTCTAGTGTGCGCTAGCCAGTCCACCCGCACACCCTCTATGCTCGACTGCTCGTATTCGACGAAACATTAGCGCAGCCTCATTTCGCAGTTGTAAAGTGCTCTGACACTGTGATGAATGTGTTTTTCTACCCTGTTTTAACACGCAGCCTGCTATTTTTACAGTTATGAACTGCTGTGACGTAGCGTTGAGTTTATTTTCCTCCGATATTCTACCTTGGAGCGCTGATAGTTCATATTCAGTGCAAAGACACATAAAATAAGTGGAGTGCGCGCAGAAGAATATGCCTATTATGTCAACAAACTTCGCCAAAATGTTGGTTTGGAAAATGAATATGACGTCAAATTGTGACGTCACAAAGAACGCACACCAAATGCCACTGAATGAACCCCCCCATGCAAAATTTCTGCGTACGCCACTGCTCCAAGATGCAAAATCAGATTTCTCACTGAACTACTTTACTGTTGAATAAAGTCAGCTAATGCATGGCTAAGAACTTCGATGATGTCTGATTCTTGCATTCACCTAATTTCTTTGCCCACTACAACACCGTTTTAGTCTGCAACTGAAAATGTGGTTTTTGCCGTGTTCATTTCTAAATGCAAATTAAAGCGCTTTATATCCCACCAGGCCTTTGGCATGGGTCTGACTCGTACGTCAGTTGCAAATGAAGTGAATTAATATGTGTATAAGCAGGGCCGCTGATGATGTTTTCGGTGGGGGTAAAATGATTGAAACTTATTGTGTCGCTGTTTTCGGGGGGGGGGCAATATGATTCTAATTTGTTGTTGTACTTAACAACTAAACATTGATGAATGTGTTTTAGATGAATGCAACTAAACATGTTCTTGAATGCAACTAAACATGTTTGATGAATGCAACTAAACATGCTCTTGCAACTTTCGGGGGGAGGCAATTGCCCGGTTGACCCCCTGGTTGCAGGCCTATATGTAAGTCTTCAGCCAAGCGTGGAGAGCAATTGAATACAGATTGTGAATTTAAGGTTATCCCGTGCGCTTATCTCGAACGGTCTCCAAGACAATGTTCTGTACCTGTTTCTTTGGTTACTGCGTTACCCGGTTAGTGTGCCTACCGTACATGTCTTCAATGAACTTCGTGTCTGATTACNGCAATAATATAAAACAACCAGTCTTTGGAAACTTGTTTTTTTCTTCTGGCCTANTGTGCCTTCTNGACATCCTGAAGTGGCTTGCTAGTCCTAAAAGGTTGCTGGCTCCGGGCGTAAAGTGTAAGCATATACATTGAGCATTACTGCAGAAAATACGAGTATTTTTTCTTTTTTGCTTGATCCCCTGTAGCGCAAACTTCAACATACATCGTAAAATATCTAAATTGTTGGTGCTAACCGAATGCTGAGGAGGCCACAAGCGGCTGACAAGGATAACAAATAAATGTGATAGACAGCAAGCTCACAAAGAGATCAATATGATTCGTGCCAGGGCAAGCGGCGAAATTGCGAAAAAACGTGGAGGAAGCACCGCCATCAGCAAAACAAAATGTGAACTCAGCCTCAGCTCACGTTTTCAGACAACCTTAACTGTCAATTCGTCAAATAAATAAAGATAATTTTCTGGAATTCGCAAGGATGCCAAAACTCTGAGTAACATGCAAATCACTTTACGAAACCAAGGAAAGTAAGTTACTCAAATCAGCTCAGATTCACGGATCACTGAAGATAAGGAACAAACGTAGTATGCCAGAGAGCACTGCAATGAGAAGAAATACACTGTTACTTCTGATTTTAACGTAACCCTACTTATTGTTACAACTGATGATTCCACAAAAATTTAGGTAGGAATTTAGTATCTTGCTTTTGCAAAGTTATAGATGATTGGTAAGACACAACACATGACATTAAATACACCCAAAAGTTGTTTAGCACAAATAATCCAACGCAAATTGCATCAAACCTAGTACTATTCCAGAACTTACTGACAGCTGCAGTTCATATCCCACATCACACAGTCAGAAGAAATGAAATCAATGGAAACAGAAAGAAAAATAGTTGCCGTTGTAAAACATTGTGCTCACAAAGCAATTCAACAGCAATGTTTCTGTTTGTTAAAATAAAAATGAAAACAAAACTGATCCAGGTGCACAAATTTTTGTCATTACGTACCCAATCCATAACAATTGTTCTGATCCGCAGCATTTCCACTGAGTGCACTACTTTTAGTGGCAGACATCTGACTCATCATTTCACTGCATAATTTAAAGACAATTGATTACATTGCACTGATCCTGAAAACGATCAATAACAATTATTCCCATTTGAGATCTTGTTGCAAACTTGCTGTTCTTTTTAATAGTGCTACTGAATTTGTCTGAAGTTTTGAATGTTTTTGACAAATATTAGATTTGTGCTTTTCAGCCATCTTTTAACTACAAATCTGTGATCAATAAGGCAACCAAAAGTCAGTAAAGCCAAATTTTTTCTGCCTTTTCTACAGCCTGTGTGAAACGTCCACAAACCAAGTTTCACGCTCATACCAGGAGGGAATCCCAAGCTATTAAGTCAAAAAAAGTCAAAATTTATCGTTGGGTCAAACTTTTCTTGCAAAACAGTTTTTTTTTCTTTATCGATATTTTCTTGAAACTACAACTGATAGCGATATGGTTTTGCAAGTTTTGTTGCAATTCTATAATAATCATGGGTTTGTTGCAATTTCTGTTGTAACAATGTTGTTTTGCCCAAAACATGACAATTGAATGTTATTAGGATAGGCGTGTTAAGGCAAGAAACGTGGTCTTCCAGTACTTGGTTTGGTAAATGCTCAATTCATCCTGCACCACAGCAAGCAGCGCATACAGACTCGTTGCAGCCAAATTCTGCATGCACAAAGCAGCAGCAATACTTACTGCAAGTTCAGGTTCAGCAACGCTGAGAGTTGTGTGGCGTTCAAGTTATCTGGATGACCCTGACCTTGAGGTAAGCAACCAGTTAAATTCCACATAGTCTTGACACATTCTGAGGAATGTGGCCCTGAGTAGATTGAGCAACCTTGAGGAAAAACTGTAACAGCAGAAATAGTTCAATAATGATCTTCAACCAACCAATCACATTTGAATAAACATCACTGAGCAGAGCTCTAAAACTAAATGGGCAAAAGATTTCAAATTCAACTTCATACATGTGAAATCGCTAACCAGTTCACTGGAATAAAACTAGAACATACGCCTAACGAGACGAGGCAAAATTCTAAGCGTTCATCAACAAAAAAAACTTAAGGCATTTACTTAAAAAATATTTTCTGCCACCTGTGCAAGGTAAATAAACTGAAGAATAAGCACGGGAATACGCCGATGCATCACCCAAACAAAATTTTAGAACTTCATCACAGTACTGTTGCGATCGGAAATCCCGAGCGGTATGTGCGCAAAGCTTCGCACCGTGGCAGCAAGCCACAATAAAGATCATGCTCGCAATCTCTCACTATTGCTTGCTCGCGCTACAGATATAATGGTGTTATTCTTCACGCACATCCCGTTCGTGGTGAATCACACAATCAACGCAACACCACCGGAGAGGTTGCAACACTATTTGTTTATTTTTCACTTACGTAAATCGTGTTGCTTCTCCTTGAAGAATCATGCTGAGTGGATTTCTTTTATCTATGAGAACTTGAAGCATGTGTGATCGCTCCATTGTGTGCAATGCTGTGTTTCAGGTTAGGTAAAAACGTAAATTGTCGAAAAATGAATTTGTTACTTAACTTTGTGTTTGTAAATTTGCTTACACAGGTACGTCAGCGATATTTCCTTTAAGTACTTCAAAGAACAATGTAAGATAAAATTATTGGTTTCAGTTTTCTGGTCTTACGGCGAGCTGCGCTATTTGTTGACGTGTTATGTGCAGAATGTGCTTCTTTCAATAAGTTATTTAAGTTTTAAGTCAAAAATTAAACCCCAAAAAATCTTAAATTAAGATTCATTTTCATTGATTTTTTAGGTGATAGACCTGATGTGCTGCTTGAAAGTACTTACGCAGTAAACCACACTTTTGTGGCTTAATCTGTTGGGTTGAAAATGTATTAGATGTTTTTACTCAAAAAGTAGTTTTTGCCACTTGAAGATGCTTATCGCTTCTAGCAAATAGATATAATCGATTAATTATCGGCAATGAAAAATTTAAAACATTGGTAGCGGCCCAAAAAAAGTTACCAGTGGAGCTCTGGCTTACCTCACTACAGCGGCAAAACGGCTTGTGTCAAGAGCACTCTGTACATCATTAAATTTACAGGGCATACTACACGTGGTGTAACGCGTATTATACGCGGTATAGCTACCAACTCCCTTTCAATCTCTGTGTTTCAACCGTAAAACCATGATAGTCCTTCATTGTTTTTATAATTTAAAAGGTATTTTCCTACAATCAACTTGTCAGCCTATCTGGGGAATCTCCATGCTCTGTTGGTACAGGTAGAGGCTGGGTGGAACTGTCAGGAGAGGAAGGCAGATGGTCAAGGTAAAGACAACTTTTTTTGTGCTTTGTACTTTTATATGGTTTGTAAATCGTACTGAAAAGTAAAATAAGGTTATTTTTGGTCAAACGGTTAACTACGAACTACAACATCCACGTGTTTTGGACTGCAACTCCAATCGAACTTGACAGTTTTAAACTTTGTTGTGATGCTGGAAACAAATTACACAAAACTTAAATATACGCGACCTAGGCAATTAAGACAAAAAGCAGCTGCATTTGTGACCGAAATTTGATGTTGCGTTGGGGTTGAAATTTAGTTTCTGCTTGCCAACGTTCTTAGAGCCCACGGAAAAACACCTGAAAGATTAGAGGTAAATTTTTCCATTGCGTTTAAGTCTCCGTTTTCCTGCTTCTTTTTTCTTAGAAGTCGCTGTGTTTTTTCAGCGAGACGCTGAACAACGTGCACATCAACAACTATTATGCTTCCACGACCAACGCAACCTTCACACGCCCCAAAGAATACACTTTCCACCTTCGTTCGGGCAACCGCCTGATTCGCACCGAGACTGTTAAAGTAGTGGTGAGTGAACTGGGTAGTGCATTTTGTATATTGCTGCTTAGTATGATATTTCTGGACATATGCTGAACTTTTGTTTAAATTTCTTGCAGTGTTTTTTAAAACTTCGTGATCTTGTTTTGATATTCTGTAAAGCATAGAAAGGAAAACATGAGTGGAAAAAAGGAAAGACGTTGAAAGCAATGCTTCTTGAGTAGAGAGGCAATCAGTGTTGCGGTGTCGGAGGTAAAATGTCCGACTCAGCTCCGACTCCAATCTTTCGAAAATTTCAATCTCCGCCTCTTGACTCCATAACATAACGTGAATGAAGTTTGGCTGTCAATAATGGCAAAGAAGTGAGCTAAAGTTATTTTAGAAATAAGCATTTTGTTATTTTCGCTAGATGCATAAAGGCTTCGATTATTCACTAATCATAAAAATTAATTCTGTTTACTGTAAGTAGCTACTGTAACGTGAATGAATTAAACAATAATAACATTAACATACAAACTATATTCAAAAAATTTTTGTAAGTGGTATATAGCGAGTGCGAGCAGCTAACTATGGAGCTATTCTGTATTGGATAATTTTTAAATTTTCTGAACATAAAACATACCACTAAAAATTAAAAATTATTGAGATTTATTTTAGCTTCTAATGTTAATAGCACCTACTTTCGGAGTCGGATAAAAAAATTTGACTCCTCTGATTTGACTCCTGTCTAGTTCTCTCAGGAATCCGACTCCGCCCAAACACCTTGCGAATCCGACTCCGCAACCCTTGGGCAGCAACATATTTTGTCATGAAAGCCCGATTAATGTCTGCTGTCTGATTTACCATGAAAATGGGGCAGTTTTCGAAGAATACGCAATCATCCGTTACTTTGCTATAAGAAGCAATATAACAAATCTAGCAAACACATAAAAACTACAGGTTGCTGGTCCGAAATTGTTGATAAATTTGCAATCACATCAATCTGTTTTCAGCAATCAACTAAGATTCAAAAATCAAGAATTAAAGTAGATTTTATTATGTCATTGAAATTGCCTAAAACAAGAAAGCTCCTCTCCGAAACCAACGTTAAACGGTGCTTGTTAAAAGCAGTATGTATTTAATTATATTCGGAGAGCGAATTAAATGTGAAATAATCAGTTTATGGCGCAGTACTTTAACTCGCAGTGTAAAACTGATTTGACAACGATATATCAAAAAAGTTAATTGAAACGTCATTCTGAGCAAGCGATTCGCCATTTTTTTCTACCACTTCTTTACAACTTGTTCAAGTTGGCAGTTTGACATAGATTTCCACTTGTCAAATTTGTGACAAATCACAAGATCTGTTGAGCAAAAAAGGAATCACTCTGAAGTTTGTAAAAGTTAGGCTTTTTTGATAATTTTGCCCATTGTATTGGTGCGCAATGTCTGTTAGTCTTAGATTGTACCTTGTCAAGTAAACCTTTTGATAGAGGTATTTCTGCCGAGTTTTTCTAGGACCAACGTTTACCTAAAGTACATCAATTGCAAACATTTTTATTTACAAAAGCCCTTTTGCATATAGCGTAGAGTTATCTACATAAAAAAACTGCGAACAACTTTAAAAGGTGTTGCATCAATGTGAGATTAGCTTATAAACACGTTTTATACAAGTGTAAGAAATTAATTACAACCAAAAGATGAACGACTGCATGAAACAGCTATGTAGACTGCATGCTAAATTTTATTTGTTGAAAACAAGGTCAACGCAGAAACACATCACCTACCCCAGGGGTGGGCAATTAATTTGACTCGGGGACCATTTTGAGAAGTGGCATTTAATGGAGGGAAGTGCCAACTAACGGAAATAGAAGCAAGTTTCGGTTCAATTTAGACTCAAGCATTAACGCTTGGTGTGATAACTTGGAAAAAATTTTAAATTTCAAGCTGCTTTCTGAGCGCTTCCGTGGGCCACTGAAAACGCTGTGGCGGGTCACATGTGGCCTGCCGGCGGCCAATTGTTCACTCGTGACCTAACCCTTGAAGCTATCTGTTTTTTACGCAAAGCTATATTTGTTTTGGAGTTGGTGAGACCCACATAATAGCTGACCCAGTGAATTTTGCAACATCGAGCTTGTTATTATATGTCTCGGTAACGAATTTAATGATCAGTTTTGAGTATTGACTCAGTAAAGTTCTGCTTGCAACATTAAATGGTTGCTTTCTGCAATAAGCGCGAAGTTGAGATAACCAAAAAAATCACACTTACAATTTGGGCAAAGTTTCTTAATCTCCTACCGGTTGTGAATCGATTTAAACATCATTGGTAATGTTTCCCGGTAACGATGGAATCCAAACCATTTGGTTATAAAACTCTGAGCCGGAACAAAACTGTGACCCAGGGTGGACGAATATGTTGACTTGCGGGCTGCGTTGAGTTTTAAAATTTGACACCACGAAGGATCGGGAGCAGATTGGTCGATTTTTTGTGCGAACCAGAGGTGTTCAAATCGATAACGGAAGCGATCCAAAGTTTTTGTGTGATCTCGCCAGCGTCATGCAGGGTTACCCCTGTGCTTATTCCATGTTGAACTAAACGCTGCCCCGTGCCATATACCATGCCACACGATGTTGAAATAATTGTTAAATACATTGCTGGCATTGCAAACAAAACTTCCTATATTCTGACTGCAGATAGCCACATGTGAAAAAAATCACTGAGTTATTAAATTTTGACATCAACATAACGCCAATTATGGTAATTTACTGTACGTACGCTAAATACAAAAACCATCTTTTACCCAAATCTAATCGCTGGCGTGCCATTTCCAGACTTTTGGCATGCTAGTTTAATCAGGCGTGCTTTTGTGTTGAACATCTACTGTATAGTTCAGTACAAGCTGTTGTAAGGCAAGGGTCACGTTTTTCAACCAGTGCACCAAAGTTTGCAGTTAGTTTTTTTGAGGCAATGTTTAGGATACATCTGAGGTCCTGGTCAATTAAGTTTGATTATCTAATTAAGAAAATTCAGGAATTGAGAAGTGTCTTTCATATCGTTACTTTCATCTAATTTGTTAAGTATGACCAACAGGCCTCCGCTTTTTATTAATTAAGCCAGTGCTCAAATAATGTTTGCGATAATTTACTAGTACAAGCAAAACTTACATTTGTTTTCCGTTGTGGATTGAAGCATTGTTGAAACATGAAATTGTATGCCAGACAAAGCGGTTTATTCTAAGATCTGGTGACAGGTTTTCTGTGGAACATGGTCACGTTTTGCATCAGCACTTAAAATCGATTCGGTACACTATTTTTTGTGCTTATCTAAATCAGACTTACATTCAACAAATGCAATTCGTGAAAATGTGCACAAGGTAGCTTGGTAAACATATATGAGCGAATTTTTGCTTCGTCACCAACACGTCTAACCAGCTATGTCCAACCAAAAATGGCTTACTGGGTCAAAAATCATGTCACTATCTTAACCAGGGCCGCACATTGTATGACATATTAATGAGGGCTGCACATTGAATGCCTTACTTTGATCTTAGCACACTAAACGTCGCTTAAACTATTCTACTGAAAGCGTTCGAATCACAACTGCAATGGTAACAGACATGATAAAATGGCACTGAGGACAACCTACATCAAAAATGTCAAAGTAAAGATTATCAAATAAGGACAGGTTGTCAGTGTGTTACTCCTATTACAGTGAAAACCTAAAGTGGGCCGCACAAAACCTCCGACTGGGCCGCGGGTGGGACATAGCTGGTTTAACGGAACTGCGCAACGTTTATTTCGAAGTTCACTATACCTTGGGGAGTATATTTTGGCACGTCAGGCAAAAACGCAGAATCTGAGAAAATACTTTTAGACTTCCGGCGAAATTTGTTTGCAGTGACTCGTTGAAATCTGAAACCTTTCAAGCATTTGAAATGTTGTGCGCTCAGCAAAAATCAGCTGAAGTCACGCCAACTCGAATCAAGTTGTTTTGTTTGAAGGAATATCCCCGTCGCCGTCACCTCACAGACCACACGCCATGATAGCAGCAGTGCATTGTGATAATTAGCTAACGCCAGCAACAGGTGAAAAGCGTGCTGGAAGCCCAGGCATCAAATGCACAAGAGAACAGCAAGCTCCGTTCGCTCTTTAGTCAGTTCGATGAAAAAAACTATGATGTTACTGGACTGCTCGTTACAGCATTCATTTATCTATTCTAAGTGGTGATAAAGTTATCCTACTCCTATGACAATCCTCAAATAAATTGTTTGTTGGATTTTGTTGACACAATTTTTAAAAATTTCTGTTGAAGTGGGATGACCAACGGATTTAATCTACCGCGGTAGTAGACACCTTTATTCGCCGATAGTGTTAGGACTTACGCATGCAACTCTTCAGTTTGCAAGATCCGACTCTTGCGCGTGAGACTGCGACGTTGCTATAGGTAACTGCTACATCTGTGTTCACAGTACAAAGCGGCGCGTTACTACCGTAAACTTAAGTATGGGTCAAGGGATATATTTTGTATACACACACATGGACGCAATCAGGTGGGTTGAAAAGGTACGTGTCCCCAAACTTTTCAGACCGGGGGCCGGACTATATCTAATGTCTCCACACTTTTTTCTCTTCAGATTTCGCATTTGAAGAAGTTCTAATAATAAAAAGTGACGTTATTAAGGTGTTGTGTTAAACGATTTCCACCTTTAATGCTATAGATAGAAAATTTGATGTTGACTGAAAGAGACTTTGGTATGGTTTTACTGATTTTGACATTTTTTGTAAGTTTTTGTTTTGATAAGAAGATTTTCAGGATTTTACAAGTTTCTAGAGATTGTTAAATGCTTCTGACCGATAGTTAACCCTGTGTGGTATGTTGTAAGAAGGTCATTTCTCGAATCAATAAGAGTTTAACAGCTGCATGTGCGAGAGACCACAGTACAGCCGTTAGTTGTTTCGTGCAGAAATGCAACTGGCTATACTGTAACGTTGGTTGTCACGCATTCAAAAGGAGATGGTTTATAAAGTTATGAAGTAAGATTTTCANTGCGAAGTTTTTGCTGAAGAATAGAAGTAGCACTATTTTGGAGACTGTTTCAGGATGGGAAGTTTTACAAAAGACTGTCTCAAACCATCAGTAAACAGGATTTCAAGCAAAACGTCGGAGAAGTATTGACTTAGCCATATCGAAAAATATAAAATAAACTTTAATACGGAAGGAAACGATGTTTTGCTAAAATGCATCATAATAAGGCTGCGCGTGCAAAACTCGAAACTTGGAGACTTGCCGAGAGATTACAAGATGCACATTTAGACTCATTTCTTATAAAGTCACGACAATAATGACCAGTCCAAACGATCTTTGTTCCGTGGACTCCTACACGCTTCACATGGCTAATTTGTACTGGTGCTGAATGTATTGCTTAGAAAGTTTTCAGATTTACCTAAGTATACCAAACCCACAGTGCTGCAATGTTTTCATCAAAATGGGAAACGTTTCCTTTAGGCTGACAATTATTTTTGTTGAACATTCATACGTGTAATGCAGGTGAAACTTGGAAGTGTTGTACTTTCTTTGCCAGTTCACCGTTCTGCTTATCTCAAATAAATCTGATTCGATTGCAAGTATAATTCTTAAAACGAAACTTTGGAAATTACGTTTATCTGTCAAAATGCAACGTTGACACTTGAAACCTTGATAGTGAAAAAACTCAGCTCAGTGGCATCACTGACAGCGGTCGAAAGGTAACAGTCAACACACGATTGGTTTTGAAGAAATTACAATTGTAGCTGGGTATGCATGCAGGGTCCTACACAAGCGGAGATGGAGGGAATACATACCCCGCACACCAGCACTAAAAATACACGGAAACTCATTTTATGAAGTACGCTCGTTTTGGCCAAACATTTTTGCTCCTGATAAGAGCATGTCAACGAAGATTTGGGTATAGGGGTGAGGCTGCATGCATATTGTCCTGTAGCATCAAAACGATTTTTAGCTTTTTCTAGGAGCGGGAATGCGAAAGACAAATGTTTGTTGTCCTTTTAACTTTAAGCAATTGAAGTAAGACAATATTCGTGCTCTAACCCAAACTTCTTGCAATACATGAACGTTGATGTGTTCTTCTGTAAGAGTGGTACGCACGTACGAGCAATGCCATTCAGCGTTTTCTGCAGTCCAACTGACAGCTCTGACAAAGCTCATTTTCAGAGTATGTGGAGAAGCACAACGAGGTACGAGCAGTCGTGAGAATAACAAAAGTACACATTTGTTTTCGCCCGACATAGGCAAAGGGACTCATATCATCCAACTTTGCATTGCACTAGTGGCAGCATCGAACAAGTTGCAAATTCAAAGACACCGTGCTCCCATGTATCTGTTTGGTAAAAGGCGAGCAACAAAGTAATACGTCTTTGGGTTGAACGCTTTCCTCTGTCTGACGTATTCTGAAAATTCTGAAATATAATACCGTGTACACCAGTGCAGTAACAACATTGAGTGTGGGATTTATTAATTTGCAAATAATTTGAATGGACAAAGCGAAAATTGATTAGTGTTGCTTTCAAAACAAAACAAGATTACAAATGTGTGTTTGTAAAGCTTCACGGCAGCATCGACACGAAGACTACCTTGTTTTCACACCAACGTGTCCCTATATTTTACAACAAAATTGTGCCCATGCACACATAATAAAAGTGATAAAACAGAGAACACGAGGGTACGCAAATGTTTACCTGCAAGCTTGCTCGGCGTACAAGCGATGCGCAGTGAGCCTTGTGTGAAATAGACAGCGCTTGGTAACGGCAATGTACTGTGACCTGGTAGCAAAACGCGATTTTTCATAAGACGAACGCTGTAGTATATCGTACCGTCATTCATATTTTAGGGACTCACGGACCGACATCGATATGTGAGAAGCGCAGGTTTTGTCCACATTACCTCCACGTTTTATTTAGTTTAATTGACGTTGCGACTGATATTATGCGACCAACCTGCACCGCAGCGCTGTTGAATGAAAACAAGACAAAAATCGGTTTATCAAGTCCCAACATGCGTCGTCTGTTTGTTATACGTTTGTCTAATCGTCTGAACATTGCATAACACAACCGCATGCCATTACGAGTTGTATTTGTGCTTGATCTTGTATCTGGCTCTGCGGGTTGTTGCGCAGCAGACACGGTTCAACAGCTTAGCTGCGCAGTACCAGGCCAAAGGTAGTTGAGCCTGATATGGATGTTTCATGTCGAAACTTATTCAAAATGAAACTTTGCAACAGGATCAGCAAAAATCCGTACGCTGCGGAGCGAAGCTCGCCCTGGTGTCATTTGAGCAGAAAAAATCAGGTGCAACCGCAGTGATGGCACTAGCGATAAAAGCAACTTTAATGAACAGCATGGTTTGAGGATAGGAGCCTTATCAAATTGCACAAAACATGTATAGTAGTCAAGTAGTAGATTCGAAATAGAATCAAATAATTGCGCGAAATTCTGAAAGCGAGTGTCCACACTGGTAAAGCAGTCACCGTGACCGAGTTCGAGGCACGCATCTTCTCAGCCACAACAACGTGTTGTTTTACACTATGTTCACTGCTTTTGATGTTGGAAAAAGACTACGGGCCACGTTTTGTTTACGAAGATTGGCAATGCAGTTACACATATCTGTGATCTTTGCCTTCACACAAAACCTTACTTATGAATGGCAACGAAAAGCGTGGATGTGTCTCACAAACTAGTATAGATATTTTGCCTCCAACAGAAGCGAAATCTTCACGATGCAAAATTTTCACGAACTTCACGGTTTTATGAAAATGATTTGATGCTAATCGTTCTGTGAGAACTTAGTGAAAATCAACCATGGGAAAATTGCATTTTTCTGGCATTGCTGTTTTAAAGATCATTTGTATTATGCTGCATTTGCACATAGCTCTACTTCCTCATTTTTCTAAAACTTCTGATTTTTTTTGTACAGTAGTTAAATAAACATTACCGCAGGGTTCTCAACCTTTTCAAGCATGTGGCCCAATTAATATAAAAACAGAAGGTCCGTGGCCCATCTACTGTACAACTTCTGCAATGCGACAACCGTTGCACATGCACACAGCACGTATAAAAACATTTAATAACACAGCGTGCACTATGCGAAGGTTTAAGAGTGTGGCTTAAGCGTGACTCAGCAAATAAAAAGCCACAATTAGGCCACAATGAAATGCGCCATGTAAACAGGCTATATGTGCGCTTCAGGAGTACACTTCTATTGGAAGCTTTGTAACATTGTAGCAATTGCGCAATGCCGTGTGTAAGAATGACTAACTTTGTTCATGTTTGATATTCCAACAATATCCAGTGTACTTTTGCCAAAATATTCTCACACATGACTTTTTTGTAGAAGTGATGCAATAACTGAGTAATTTTGCCAAATTTACCTTTCAGTGAACATATTTTTGTTAATAGGATGAAGACGACTTGCCTTTAGCGCGATTGGCGAAGACAATGGTCCCGTGGATTCTGTCAAACAAATACCAATATCTGGGCCTGGTCAGTGGCCGGTTGCAATGTATTGCGTAGAATTTGTGAACGTTTAGCAGCTTCTAACGTTAGCATATCATTTTATTTTGTTAAAAAAGGTGCACACAATGAAAACAGCGTCTTTAAATGAAAAATTGAAGGTTTGGTTGTTTGGACTACATCTTTGTGGTTTGCATGTGAACCCTTAATGCAAGACATATTCGTGTGACCTAAGTTCATCGACTAACAGGCGTTTTTTGGTCATATTCTTTTGACCCTCTTCTGCACTGCTGGTCAAATCCAGCGAAGATCCATTTAGTTCCTGACGACCCACCTCGCTGTACAAATTAGATTTTCACAAACAAAGTGTGGCTTTGCATACTTGCGCTTTGAAAATCAATTTTGTTTTGCAAATCACTCGTTGCAACTTGATTTTGTTGCGCAAAACGTGGTTTTAGTCATTAGCGCTTGCAAAGTTGTTTTTCAGATTTAAAGATTGTTTCGACGAGCGAAACGTGGCTTTGCAAAGTAACCTTTTAATGATTGCTTCTGGCGAACCGAACATGCTTTTTCACCTTAGCGCTTTGAAACTCTATTTTGACGAGCTTAGCATGGTTTGGCTCAAATAACTTTGGTTTTGGTAAAGGAATGTGGAGCTGTGGGTGGTTTTTCACATAAGCGTTTTGGTTGGGTTTTGCCACAGTAAACGTCGTTTGATGTTCAATGATTTCTGACGTATAAAGCGTTTCCTTGCGCGACAGCGTTTTGGTCGAAGCTATATCTGCTGCCATGCATTCAGTAGATCAGAGCTGTTTCATGAACAGCCGCGTATTAATATGCACCAGAAATGTATTTGTGTTTTTGATATCAAACATCCTCACGTGCGTGTTTTCCTGGTTTGATTTTAAAATCTGCCGATTTTTTTAAATGTTCTGGAATAAATGTGATATAAAAAAGACTCTTTACATCCTTTCGCCCCACAAAAAAATTGCTTTTTACGCTTAAAGTAGTTTTCTTGAACTACTCAAGATTAACTCAACGTACCCAGTTTTAATGTAGTCTTCTTGGTACGAGTGGAGTTTGAACGTGGCATAAACTCAAGAATTTCGAAATAAGGAAATAGATGGAATGCATGGTCTGAGCTTTGTCCATGGCGAACGAAGCTGATAACCGAATGAAGCGGGATGCTGGGGCGAACGAGAGATGCAGGACATAATGTTACCATATACCCGGAAAACGCTTCTTGCCGCCGCCAACCAAATGCGCTTTATCTTCAGAGTCACCATTTTTTTTCGTCACACAACTATTATCCCAACGTCGGAAATTTTTTTCGAGGATACGCCGACAAAGCTGGTGCCCTTGCTGATAAGACCATCAAATACATTTTGGCGAAGCATGTAAGTTTCTTAGGGGACATATCACAGCAGCATATTTATTTTTCTTTTCGGTTTATGCAATGAATGCCATCATGTATTTTTATGACGAGTGTCACAAATGATTTAATTCCTGATCCCGAAATTTTATGAACGGTTTGTTGCGTTGCATTACCAGGCAGGGCAACACTGGTGCAGGAAACTGATATCCACTCGCAAGAAAAGTGAAAACACTGAAGTTTTAGCCAGTTGCAATAACTTAGAGACAGAAAAATTAGTTCGTTTTTTTATGCTCGTTTTGTGCTTAATTCTATGGGAGTGTCACAATGGTTTGCGACTTGCTCCGTTGCCACGCGGCTGCATTCGCAGTGAATGTTTTACTGATGCGAGTCAATGGCAGCACCTCGCGTGAAGCGCTTTCTTGCACCTTCCCATCAACGCCGAGCACAGGCTGGACAGGCGGCAAGTACCGTTTGTCAAGTCTTGAGTATGACTCACCACCGATCCCAACCAGATTTGCCAGATGAAAACTTCAATAAAAGCCAAAAAGTGCTGAAAAAGCCCAAAAAACGCCAAAGCACTTATGTGAAGGCCAGAGAAAAAGCCAAGTTTAGTTTTGGTTTTGCTGTTCTTTTGTCATAAGAAAACAATTAAATAACAAGAATATCACCAGATCTTAAAATTGAACACCGTTGCGAACCTACCGGTAGACACCAGGCGATAGCTTACAATCTACTGCAGTGCATGTATGTGCTGCTATATAAACTGCATACAATGCGACCTTCGGTGAACGCTAGTCTGAACGAATTCATAACGAAACAAAAAGCGAAACCAAAGCAATACAAGCAGATAAGCATAACCGAAACAGCTGATATAGCATGAAAGCATGAAGACCAGACTGAAAATGCAATAACGCAAACACGACAACAGGGCCAAGGTCTGACATCAACACATTCTTCACAATCGGTTCACAAAAAGGATCCAGATCTGGGGCCGGCAATGAACTATGGGACGAATGCATGACGTCTACAGGAAACGCTTTTTAGTATTTCTGCTGCAGCAGTGAAATATCTGCAACGTTTGCCGGAAAGCAATAGTTCCGATCGAATTGTGACAAAAGGATCAAAGAGTTTTAATTCCATTCTGTTTCTTGCTCTAGTTTTTACATCGGATACTATAGAGAAAAAACTCTCTCAACATCTGTGCTGCTAACCGGGGTGACCAAACATATAAGAGCAAATATTGGAAGCTCTTTAAANGAGCTGTGTTCAAGTACACCGGCGCAAGACTGTTCTGCGGCAGTAGGAACACTTCTTTCTGTCGAATCGCGCATACCACAAATCTTACTAACATCAGAACTTGGGAGTCGGTCCAACAATACAGCATTTATCATAAGAATTTTGCAAAAATGTTGCAGAAAAAACGGAATAGTAAATATCCTTCTACAAAAGAAACTTTTTCAGCGTAAAAAGGCCAAAAGAATTTTTAGGGCCAACAAACTCAATGCAAGGCCAGGAAAAGGGCAAAATGCCAAAAATCAATGTTGCTAGCCAACAAACTTGAAAAAAGGTCAGATTTCTGAAAATTCGGCCTAAAAGACTAACCCAGCAACCCTGAACCCAGGCTGCTACCTCTGATGGCATGTGCTCAGCCAATTGCAACACTTTGACGCTTAAGATATTTTAGCTATTAATGAACAAAGCCGGTGAAACTTTTTACAGCCTGCTCTTAAAAGCCAGTGGAAGTCGAAAAAGTTTTGATAAAGTGTGCTCGGTTAGGAGTTTCATATTTTTAGGTTATCTTGCCTTGCAGACGCACCGAAACTCGCTTTTTGGATATTTGGTTGAACGTTTTCAACTGGAATGCCTTGGTTTGGGGTTTAAGTCCATTAGGAAAACTGGGGACTGCTATGGAATGCATCGAGCTTCAAACAAAGTTCATTTTGACACTGCGTTTAGTTTACTACCTGATTCAATCAGTTTGCAACCTAAAAATCGTGTAGTACTTTCTATGTAAACCTGTTAATTTGTTGGAGTTTAAGCATTTTTCGTGGTGACGTCATGGGTTGCAAACTGTCAACCACAAAATTCACTGATTACTTTTATGTAAAATGCTGAAAACGTCAAAGAGATATGTGAAAGTTATGGAAACGCAAATATGACATTTTGTTCCAGATAACAACATCAAGTTCAGATGGTTCGAACCCCACGAATTACAAATGTCTTTTGTTTCAAAGCGGATTATCCAGCCCTTTGCCTATTGTGAGTTCATGGCAGATGACTGTTTTCGATTTACTGTATGTTTTGGCGTGAACGCAAAAATACGTTTTGTCTGAATTTTATAATTTTCATCGCCTTGCCTTTTATTAGAGTTTTTCTTACAGACAAAGCGCCCGCCAAATGTGATGACAGGAAAAAATTAATTTTTGTGGATTTCCTCCACTACAAAAAACACTTTATGCTTATTTTTTTACTCGTGTACTTGTTATTAGCAATGACTCTCATACAAATTTTTTAACCCAAGCTCTCAAATTGTTCAACCAACTCGCACGGATGCTTTTCCATTAGATGAGAAGCATAAAGGTGCAATTGTTCCACACTGTGGTAGTCTCGCTTTGATCCAGTGCTATTCATCGTCTGATTTGCTTAGTGTTTGTTACACGAACAGTGGCGATTCTAGGAGGGGCATGGGTGGGCCATGTCCTTCAGATTTTGGGTTGACCCCCGACTTAGCTCCCCAGTAGTGTGCTTAATTTCAGGTTCAAGTTTGCTTGATTGATATATACAGCAGATAACTTTCAGCTTGCAGTGTTTGAACGATAATTTTAGATAGAAGCTCTCTGTCCTGCATTCAATATTTCCGTAGTGCAGGGCTGCTAAAATGGCGAGCCGCGGTCCGAATCCAGACCTTCGGATGGTGATGGCCGGACCTCGTCAGGTGTACTCTATATTCAGAAGTTTATATCCTAAAATGTTGCGCTTTTGGCCGTGCTTCTAAAACCTAACTCCTCGCCAACTGTATTTAAGTGATTGTTGATCAGGCTGTTGCTACATTGCAGCGCACACCTGAGTTGGGCTTGTTATATTTATCTGGTTCAAAGTAATTGTTTCATCATAATTGTTCGACAATAGCTCGTCACTACAATGTCTATCCTGGTGGAAATAGTGGATTCAAGGCTAGAAAATAGCGATGAAACCTCTTCTTTCCGAAAACGATGCAATTATGCAAATATGCTTGTGCACAAATATGAAAGATGCTTGAGTAAGGGAAGAGTTTTGCAGATATTTAGTCCTTTTCTTTTTTACAGGAAGTCAACCAAATGTGAAGAGAAGCTAATTGGCATTTTCAGCTTTTTTGCGGAATGATAAAGAGAAACTGTTGGATTTTTGGCTGCCATAGTGTAACACCTCAACGACTTGAATGTAAAACTGCAAGGAGAGAAACATACTACTCTTGATTTGATCACTACTGCTTGCCCTTTTCAGAAAAAGTTTCATATTTTCAAACATGATATTCAAACCGAACTAAGTCATTTTCCGAGGCATTTGGAGAAAGTAAAAGCAAGAACATTCCAGTTATTTTAAATTTATTCAAAAGTTTATTATCAACATTGCCGCAGTTTGGTGTCTTTTCTCTTCGAAAACAGTTGCTGCCCTTTCCTCAGTACCCTTTTCAGCGACAGACATTACCGAATTCTCAGCTGAAGGAAAGACACATGCACATGTGTGAACCAAAGATGTAGTGGAAATTTTATAGGTGCCGGAGCTCTGCTGGGCATCTTCGCTTATATTTGTAGGCAACGACACGTCATTCACTGCATTCACTGATGAAGGTGGCTGAGCGGAGTTCAGGCAGCCTGACACCACTGGTGTGGACGCAGCCAAAATTAAACTGGAATTAATTAAATTCCAATAGAATGTAGCAGCGAAAGAAATTTTTTTGATGACACACCTGAAAACTTCTTGTCAAAGGAAGGTATCTCCAAAATTTTTCCACCCTTCGCAATTTGTCAGTGGAAATTCTTACTATGTTTGGCTCTACCTGCTGCTGCCAGAGGGGTGAATTAACCCCTCCTGCAAGCTACAGTAAATGTAAAACTCGGGCTCCAGCTTAGCGTATACTTCGGTTTTAGTATTGTTTTGGTTTTCAGTAGCTTTTTTGCGTTTTTCGAAGTATTTTTTGGTGATTTAGGGTTTTAGTAGTACAGTCATCCACATCCGGATTCGCCATCATTTTTCACTTTTTTTCTGAGTGTTGCTAGTGGTTCCCCTACAGTGGCCACTGGACCTCTTTCAGCTACGTTTTCCCTCCTGGCTCAAACTTCTAGTTACGCCACTAACTGCTGACAGACCGCGCTTACACAAAAGAAGTTCATGAAGAACAAGTTTCGCATCTGTATGACGAATAAAACCTTCACCACTGCCTTCTACTCGTTGTCACTACCTTGGAACAAAAATTTAGGTAACTGCCAAAAAGCACAAAAAGCCATTACCCCCACCAGCAGAACAATAAAGAACGCTGACAACTTTTGTTAATATCTGTAGGCCCATCTATTTACCGGGTTTTGTATATCTATATATAATGGCATTAAATTCTCATGTTTTTTTGTTTAAAAAATCAAAGGCATGTCACATTTGCATGATTTTATGAGAGTGACCGGACCTCGAAAATTTTGGCATTTGTAACTGGACCCTTTCTTAAAATAATTGAGTAGTACTGCTCTAAAGCATGATAAGCTGCTGGGTGGTTGTTTTTGAGGGCCGGGTAATGGGAGTTGTTGATGACGACACATACCAGTGGTTCCTCCGATCCTGCGTGAAATTTAGTCAGACCGTGGTGGTAAAAGAAACAGTTCGAAGCTAAGAAACAGTCGCAGAAAACAATTAAAAGCTCTAGGTTTTTCTGTAGGCTTTCGAGGGATCTTTCGACTGGGCTCTGCTTTCATCTTTTTGCGATGATTCAAACTTGCACATATCCATATTGATGTAACTTCACTGCACAGTTGAAACAAGCAAGGAATCTATCGCAAAGTTTTTAGTTTCAGCATTTCAACTTTTCACCTATTAGCATTATTTGCAGATGTAAGGACTGACGATACGTAGTTTTGCGTGAAATCGATTTCCTTTCAAAAATTGGCGATAGATTCCTTGCTTGCTTCACGGCATCAGGTTGCACTCAGACCCATCTGCGGTGCTGATATGCTACTTTAGGACTCAAAGCACATAACGTTTAGGTGCCACTGGTGCCGAAACCTCGCTGTTGCTGCATAGTGCGTTGAATAGTCCTTACCCTATCCACGATGCAGATGGGTATTACACTTTTGATAGTAGTTGTATAACATTGTTATCGTTACACCACAATCACAAAGTGTCCATAAGCTATAGCACCACAAAAACGGATTAGTCAGTAGTCACCAATCTGTTGACAGATGGTTTATTTTTTATGCGCTTTGTAGTAAAAATATTTTGATGAAACTAGCTGGCTATCAACAGCCTACTTGTCTCTGTGTCAGGACGGAATTCGTGGTTGGAACCATTTCGCTTTCATGTCAACTGTTTTCACTTTCGTGCAGCTGTTTTCGTTCAGGTGGGGCTGGCACAATTGTGTGCGAGAAGTGGAGTTTCGTTTCACATGTGCAGTGCTGTGAAAGTTGCATGTTCAGCACAGAATATTCGACATGGCAATGCAAGTGTGTGATTGCTTCTAGAGGCGCTTATGTGTTTCATTGTGAGTAAGAATGCCAGGTCGTGTTTAACGATTAATCATAGCAAATAAATCTTCAAAACCACGAAATTCACCATGCAGTATAGACATTTATGTTGCTCCCTCGACTTCTTCCATTGTCCGCGCTGTGGCCTGCCTATTTTGTAAATTCTAGAAACGCCACTGGTAACGAACGCCAATTATATCAGCATTTTAAAGACAAAGAATGGGGGTTGCACAGATGTCTTTTCTTCGAAAACACGAGATTGAGCGTGGTCTGGTAGTTGATGTTTAGCTTATAGAATCGTGTGAGTTTGTTTTTGTTTAACAGCCCATTTTTCAAGGCATGGAATTGAATTTTTTTAAAGGTGGCGCAACAAATATATATAGTTTTAATATTAAAATTAGGGAGACAAATGCAGGCAATTGTAACTAACATAGACAGATGCAGGAAAATTTGCAATGTGGTCTTCATTTACTTTTGCAAACATTGTATGTTTTTGTAGCCTTCGAACAAACAACCGTCCAATTTGAAAAATGCCTTCAAACGTGCTATGAAGATGGAAGAGACCACCATCAGCCTCTTCACCCACGTGATCCTTCTTGCTCAAGACCTTGGCGACCAAGAGGTGTGGCGCAAACGGGTTCTTGTGCCGTTTTTTTATTTAACTAATTCAGTATTTAGCGCAGTGGTTCTTAACCTTTTCTCTACCACGCCTCACTTCAGTAATTGTCCTTTGTTTCTTTCAACCTCCCTTTGAAAAAATCAAACATTACAAAACGTTAAATCATGCTTCGTTTACCGATGATCGTTTCACTCGCAATGTGAAAATATTATTTTTTTGTTTCATTGTGCCTTGAAATGTGGAAACAATAATTGACGTATCGATGTACGTCATGCAAGATAGCCTTCAAACATTTACTTAACATGAACCAAGACTTTTGTCTAATTCATCTCGTAAGTGGTCATAAAATAGCCTGTATGACGTAACAAAAGCTGCATTTAAAATTGTGCGTTAGTTGCAAGTTTGTTTTTTTTCGGCCATTTTTTGGTCATAGACCGAATTTTTAAAAATGACCCCCAAAAATTACGTAAATTCTGTCAAATGTCCGAAAATATAAACTAAAGCAGGGGTCTCAACCTTTTCAAGCATGTGGCCCAACTGATAAACAAACAGAAGGTCCGTGGCCCACCGACTGTACAACGTCTCCAATGCAACATCTGATGCACATGCACAGAGCATAAATGAAGACAATGTTGATAACACAATGCGACCTGCAATCAAATGCGAAGTCTGAGCCTGTTTGTTGTCAGAAGCATAGATATCCGAGGCTCGGGAGGTTTGTTGCGGAAGCATAGGTATTTGCATAATCAGAAGCGTAGATATTTTGCGAAGAGCGAAGAGTTCCAACGCAGGAGCAACGGTAGGGCAGGGGGGAAATAAAGTAGTTGACGGCAATGGAAACTTACAAAAACAAAAAATCGTTACCAATTATGCTTGTTTCTGTTCAACAACAATGTTGACCTCAAAATAATAACAAAAATTAAAGAAAAACATTCAGAATTTTTTCTGTGTGGGCGAACAATTGCAATAAATTTTTTAAAGTCGATCTTGATAAACCGTGAATATACCAGTGATGCTGTTATTAAAAAGCAACTCCGCCCCCGTTGACCCCATTTTGAAATGGCAGGGGGCAATGCCCGCGCTCTCTGGCGTCCCTCGTTAAGCTGAGAATATCGAACCATTTCTCTTCCGAATCAAAAGATTCCAATTACGTTGGTTCGGCCATGTGTCCAGAATGCCCTGGGAATGATTGACGGGGCAAGTTATGCTGGCTTCACCCACGGGAAAGCGGCCAAGTGGTCGGACTAGGACCCGGCGAAGTGATCACATATCCGACCTTGCATGGTCCCGTCTTGGTGTTGAGCCAGCAAAACTATCTGAGATTGCTATTGACCGTGAGGTATCTCGAGTCATCCTAGGGCTGCTTCCCCACGACCCTCCCCAGAGGAAAAGTGGGCAGAAAAATGAATAAAAAATGAATATTCGAGGCTCAATACGTGATAATGTACAAATCAAGCCATCTTTCACATTAACCGAGCTTCTAGATTTCGTTTTCATGGCAACAAGTGTTTCATGCCCGCCTCAAAATGCTTTCGGTAACTGCATGTTGTGCACAAAGTGGTAGGCTATGTGGAAATTTCCGTGTTGCAATAACTTCTAACTCATAACGACGAGAGAACGTATGACGTTTTCAGCTGAAGAGCTACCTACGTTGTCGATTATAACATTCAACTTGCAAAACCTACTCAATTTCAATAATATCAGGCTGTGGCCCCTTAAAAATTTTTCCTTGGCCCACAGGTTGAGAAACCCTGGACTAAAGGATACTGTTACCGCAAGTTTTAATACTATTATGGGGCAAATGACCGAAACGTCTCAGCGAAAAAAACAGGTGCCAAATCCGGGCGCATTCATATCAGATTTTGTTGTTCAGTTCAGTGTAATATGATGAGTAGCAGTGTGTGCCAGGGTTGGGAATTTGGCCTTTTTGCGGACAAATTGTCGACATTTGTCCGTTTGCAGAAGTGTGTTGTCCACAAATATTTTGTTGAGCCTTTTTTGAGTATTTTAAAATTTTTGCCCAATTTTGGTCGATTTCGCATGTGGTACCACGAAAATGTCTCCATGTGCATTTTCACAAGCACGCTTCCCAACCTGACAGTTGAAATCACCCAGTTTGACACTGCAATTCCGGAGAACGGGAACAGCAGTTAACGACCCATAGTGATCATTGTCATGTAATCAATCGATCGAACTTCTAATCTGCAGTCTGGTGTAAAATCTGGTCAGTCTGGCGAAACTTTGGTCGTTTATGAGTCTGCCTGGCCTTTGCGCTAATGAAGTATCTACCAGCCCTGGTGCGTGCCATATTCTAACAAATTTTGTTTGGTCATTTTTTAATCGTGTGATGATTTCTTAGAACGAAAAGACATTTGCTATTGCAGTTAATTTTGCTAAAGAATTTTCATGAAATGGGTTCTAATGTGGCGACATTTCTCAGTAGATGGCTTCATCATTGCAAGACGTCTATTTTTTAAAATAATTAAATACTTTCTTAAATGACTGACTTTGAACGAACCTACAAAACTTGTTTTGTACTTTTTTTAAATCACTTTTTACAGTATTATTTAAAAATATTGACTTGTTTATACACGTTTCTGCAACCTGCTGAAGACAGGACGGATCAGCTGCAAAATTAACTCGATTAGACAGCAGCAACACCATTTTGGAAACGGAAACCTCACAAAATGTAGCTACCGCATTCTTAAAGCCTGGGATGCTACTTTTGTTGCAAGTCTTTGCTCTCAACATGGGTTTTGTTTTTCGCAAGTTCTATTCACGGTATGGCACCTGGACAGCCATACATCGGCAAATGGATTTAAATTTGTTGCATTGTAATCGAAATTTCAAATGTCATGTCAATGGTTGAAATCCGTTTGTAAATCATCTACCGGTTTTGTTTTTCAGCAGGTAGCAGCACATCGTAAGCATACGCAGCTATCTCGTACTTTTTTACTGAACTGCAAATGTACATTTATCCCATTTTGTTGCTCCGTAACGCTGTAATACCTGTGCATGCCAAAGGCTACTGTACGGCAGTATAGATTTCATTTGTGCAACGATCGAGCAACCTCTGAACTTTGCTCGCAAAGAAACCTCTCTGTCGAAACTTACGTGTATCTCTGGCTTATCGAAAATGCAGTGCAAGGTTGGCATGTCTCTTGGCTTGTCAAATGCCGAGTAGGCAATTGCGTCATGTTTGTAGCATCCTGTTTCGTGATCTCAAACATTCTACCCTCAGTTAAAACTCCAGGTTTGCTGTGAGCCAGAATCTTCAAATGCTTTCACGGCAACAAGGTGTTTTGTAAGTCGTAGCAAAACATCAAAGAGATAGCAACTGTTGAAGTGCTTCACTTTTTAAAACACTGCTCTCTTTCCTACCACTGAAGTAATCATGCTACTGGATGCAATCCTTTCTAAGACAACGCAACCGAAATTAACTGACGAGAGTTACGTTGTGTTTGCAGTTGGTTGAATTCGTGAACATGGACTTGATTCCAGACCTCACTCAGTCAATGAAGACCTTGGCCAATCACAAGCACACCGTCGCCAAAATGACCGGACGCAGAAACGCGCGGCAAAACGCACTGGGACAGTTCATTTTCGACAAAAAGTTTTCATGAATTTTTACCTTTGCGATTCTAGCAAGTCTGCGAAAACACATTTGAATTTTCCACGTCAGGCCGTACAATCAATTGTACGATTCGACAACTTCTGAAGTATGGTGATAATTGTAATTGTACTTAAAGGTGAAAAACTAAATGTGTATTTTTTATCTTCAAACAAGGCTAGCTGGCTGAGGCTAAAAACGTTTTCGCTTAAATTGGATTGAAGCTTATGACAACGCAGGGAAGAAACGGATAATCAATTTTAGTTAACTACATTATTGCAAGTAAAACACCAAGAGAAATATTCAAAAGCTGGCAAAATAAGTGAAATACAGGTTTTGTTGAAAGTGGCGTAAATGAAATTTTCGTCACAAATAAGACTTTTGACAAAACCGATTTTTTCACGACGCAATTTTCGTCGAAAAGAAATAGTAAAAATTTGCCCGACAGGTTGAATCGCAAGTCCTTTCAAATTGTGGTATATTCGGTACTATTAAACCAACGTTGGTCGCTGTAGTGGAACACTGAAATTTGTTAAAATCTTTTTTGTTGGTTTGACTGTATGTTGTTTACGGTTGGAGGGGGAGTAGGTGGTCGGGTGGCTTCCTAACAAGACAGCAGTCTCTAATTTTTCATCTCCTAACAACTGTGACGTCGAAAAAACTGTTTGTGCTTATCTTTTCACTCGTGTATTTTCCACGTCTGCTGTATAAGCAGAGGCATGAGTGCAGTACGAAATGTGCGCCTATCATCAATCACTCCAAAGTCTCTCCAACTAATCATATCTCCAACTATTTCTGTTACAGCGCCAACACATCTCCTATTTCCATTTCGTTTCAGTTTCAGTGCTATCTTATCACCTTCGCACTTTACTCATCTTTTAAATAAATTGAACTAAGCGATTCCGACTTAAGTTTTGCGTGCGGTCATTTCGTGAGGGTTTATGCCATTGTTGCATTAGAATAGGATCAGTTTAAGCGTTGCATTGAAAAGAATCATGTCCACATAAGACTCCGCGAATTAAGCTTTATAACTTGTGCAGCAATTTTGACTGGACAGGAAAAACTTACTGTAGCTCTTCATCATAATTAATCTTCACAGACTGAGAACGCTACAGCTGATATTGCGAACATGAGCCTTTGAGGTCGCAATTTCGTACAAAACCTATCGTTTTTATTCAAACTCACCTGTTTGTTGGAGCTGCTTTTTAGTATCTTTCTTATTGAAGAACCGTGTTTTCCAAACAAATAGTCGATGCAGTTTAAAGACTTAGAGAATCTTCCGGAGATTCAAAGCTTGTGTTTTGATAAACATTGAAAAGATTTATCCATTTTTAGGTTTTAACTGCTTCATGCTTTGCTATTTGCTACCTAAAATATGTACATGCTACCTGCTGTACTATATCTTTGCTCCATTATGTGAAGCGATTCGAATGCCGCATTTCAATAGGGTTGTATGTGAAGTATGCCTGCTGGAGATCAGGCTTAAATAAGGTTACCATCCTCCTGCGTTTTGAGGTCATGTCCTCTTTTCCCAAAGAAAAAAATGTCCTCCGCCGACGCAAAAAATGCCAAAATGTCCTCCGTTTACTCTTCGAAATTTTTCTTGAATACAAACTACGTTTTTTGTGTGAGTTTGAGTGGCTTGTGTTTTCGGACGGGCGGTATTAAGGAAACTATAACATACCACTCTGCTGATTAGAGCACCTTATTGGACGATTATTGTGGATGCCTTTTGACATTGTGTTGTAAACAACACTGTACTTTTACGATTTATTGCATTATAAGCCCGTATTTTATTAACATTGCACGTTAAGCCTTCCTTCTCCACATAAGGCATTTATTAAATTGGTTGTGGCAGAACCTCCGCAAAAGAGGATGATCGCTTGGATAAACTTCAAATCGAACACATGCAAGGTTTAGGGTCATTGAGTTGCACAGGCATCAGTATACCACAATCTGCCTCCCCTAGAAAATCCAAGGTAACGTGTGGCTAGTACGTTGAAGGTAGGTTCAGCTACAGGGACTGCCAGAGTGGAGAAACATTTCCCCTCTTCATATCGGTTCGCCATGTTTAGACTGGTTGTCTTGTATTGCTAAAAAGCTCAGTCTATCCTTAAAAAATATTTTGATACATAGCTGGAGCCCTGTCACGTGACGCGGATCAGTTCTGAAAATAACGATGGTCAAAAGCAGAGGTCTCAAATACGCGGGCCGCATGTGGCCCGCGAGTGCATTTTGTGTGGCCCGCGATGCGTTTTGGAAAATTTCGTATGATAAACATTGAAGTTATTTAGTTTATTTACCAGTGTTCAAAAGTTGTCAGCTAGCGAGTGAACAAGTTTCTTTTAAACGAATGTAGAGGCTGCTAGAAATGATTTGCCCATAACTCACGACACCTTTCTCATGAAATAAGATGTGAAAGCTGTTTGTAGTAAGGTTCAGGTATCGCTGTTGTTGCGTCAGCGTCATAATGCGGCCCTCGGGTAACTTTGTAGGTCTTAATTTGCTCCGTGGAGCAACTTGAGTTTGAAACCCCTGGTCAAAAGTATTCTTCCAGTTTACACCAAAAAACAAAACTTCCAAACTGCAGTCTTATCATAGGTTGCAGTTTATTATCATGCCTAGGACCACGTAACTTGGTGATTTAAATGGTAGCATGTTTATGGTGTGCCTAGGGATTGAATCAAAAATTACGCCACACAGCTCTATTCTTGTTTAGTTACAGCGTTGCCTTTCTCAAGCTATTGTTTATATGTAAAAGTTTTCCTGGTTTGTTCATTTTCTTTATGTTGCAGCAACCCGAACTATTTTACGGCTAGAATAAAACACTTCAACCCATTTGAAACTTGCATGATTGCAGGTAGCATTTAGTGGCTCCTACCTAGACTAAAAATATCTTCCTTATTGGTGATAAAAAGATGGTAACACATATATGCGCAAACAAATTTAAATTTGGAAAATTATAAAGTAATATCACAGACTTGGCGAAGATTGAAAAAAGTTGATCCAGCCACGCTTCGAGTTTTATTCTATAGGTCTTTACTTTCTAATTTGTGTTTTGGTATCCATTTGTAGTACGTCAACAAAATAGGTAAGCAGCACAACTTGAAATAGGGAAAAGATGAACGTTGTCGCTGTTGCAGTTAACAAGTTTTAGATCAAAAATTAGTTTAAACGTTGAACACTTGTCAATTACTATTCGCCAATTGAGGTAAGCTTCCTTGTTTACGCTGTCACTTGGTGAAATACACATGCGCAATTTCGTCTGTAGCCTGTTCAGCTTCAAATTTCCTTCAAGTCGTTTCAAATTTTCTTTGCTCACTTCCACTGCGTAAAAAAAATTTGAGAAAAAACGAAAAAACCTACGTCAGCGCAACTTTCTTTATTAACGCTTGCTGTTAGCGAAATTCAACATATACATTAATCAGAGGTTTCCTAACGTTTTTTTCAGAGGGCCACACAAGTTATTACACAACCGTTCGAAAGCGGGACAACTGACATAATGTGATTGTTTCCGGATATGTTATACTCTGCCAAATCTACACATTTTCGTGAATATATTATTTTTCAATATTGACAAAATGTCTTCGCGGGCCGGATTTGGCCGGTGGGAGGTAGTTTGGAGGCCCCTGCATTAAACAATTGTGTAATAATTATCTACTCAACTACGAGGGTAACAAACGATATAGAAAGTTTTTTAAACAAAATACTTACAACATTTGCTGATATCCTTAAGTCAGGGATTCCCAACCTTTTTACGATCTCGTACCACTTGGACACCTCGTACTGTCAACGCGTACCACTTCTTCCAGAAAAACTAAATTGATCGAATCTTAGTTTATTCAGAAGAATAATATGCATTAAAATAACAATAAAAACCACAACTAAATTTAATGAGATTTTTGTTTTTGTTTACCTTCCACCAATTGGTCGATGCGTGGCGTAAATTTGCTAACAGCG
>JGI24158J21664_10001012_pt1 | contig 29664 bp, 21 predicted proteins | sample Ectturendosymbi3_FD_21664 | JGI IMG/M metagenome (IMG submission 21664)
AGGATTTTTGAACAACTTGCGCTTGCCCTGAAAAACAGAGTTGCCCAGAAATTTTCACTGTATTGAATATACTTTTTACATTCAGCAGATTTGAGCAACTTGCGCATGCCCTGAAAAACAGAGGGTGCCCTGAATTCACTGTCCTGAATTATATATTTTTTATTATTCAGGATTTTTGAGCAACTTGCGCTTGCCCTGAAAAACAGAGTTACCCTGGAATTATTCACTGTATTAAATATTCTTTTTACATTCAGAATTTTTNAGCAACTTGCGCTTGCNCTGAAATCAGAGTTTGCCCTGAAATTTTTCAAGCCCGGGGGGGCGGCCTCCCCCCCGAACCCCCGCCTCGTACGCCTATGGGCAAGACATACCTGCTGTCGCAGCATGCTGAACTAGCAACCAGACGAAAAAATGAGATAATAATCCGCATCTACTGAAATACCCTATCTGCAGTAAAGACTATAACAGTGCTTCCCGAGTTCCCGACAAGTGTGCCGTGCAATTTTCAAAACTGAGAACGACTTTGTTGAACCTTGTTGTATACGACTCTCCGAATCAGAACATTTTTATTAGCTACGTTTCAGTATTTCGCATTGCTGTGCTGCGTGGTGAAAACTGAGTTGAAAAGTGCGCCGCGGCCAATAAAAGGTTGCAAAGCACTGGACTAGAGCGATAGGTAGGCTATTCAAAGTACGATCACAATGCATTTCGTTACCACATCGTCAGTGTGCACAGTGCGAAGCAGAGACCGATTGACCCAACCAGGTAAGATTGAAAAATCGACAGTACACAAAGTTGAAGTGGATAGAGAACCTATAACATTTTATTCCTTTTCAAAGGTTTGATTGTGCTATTGCAGCCATGGTGTGTTTCTTTGAACTTGCCAAAGCTTTACGAGGTGGACTGCGACGCTCCTTCGAAACCTCCGGCTGAATCAATTACTTATGCCTTAATCAGACGTGCCAAATTGTCGCAAGGACAGAGACAATAAGCATTCATAACAATATATGCAACTGGTGAAATGAGAGAATGTACATACTTCTGCTTGACATGGTTGAAGACAAGTGTCGAAATTTCTTGTCTGTACTCTGTAAGTCGTTTCGCAAGCATACCACGATGGTGCAAGCTTTTGGGCTTGCCGAGCACGTCAATGCTTTTCAAGAACGAATTGTGGCAGGACAATAGTCCTATTGTTCATGATTCTGTTCATCCTTTTTCAATTCTTGTGCCTTTTTTCTGTGAGGTGAAGTAAAGCGGCAGCGCGCGACTTCTTTTTTCCTACGAGCTTCGCCCACGAAGCACCTTATTGGCTTACAGGCTGTATATAAACACATCTCTGTCAACGGATTTTCATTCTACGGTGAAGTGTCTTAGTAACAGCATCGAGAGAAGGTCGTCAGTTGTTACACTACGTCGGCGGGCTGTTCACTAGATTGCGTGGTGCAGAGCAATATTGTCGTTTGTTTGCTGTCATGTCCAATACTATGCTCGCACCCTTCATGGATATAAATGATACTTTGCACAGAGAATATTCGGTAAGTAGCTTGTGTTGAAATGCATAAATGATTAGTAACGTGCCTAGCAGTACAGAATAAGCTGGCATTGCAGCGTCAAATGCTACAGAATAGGCTGGCATTGCAGCGATTGAAACAGCCCTGTGAGAGTGCACCAATAATTAATAAACGTAATATGATGCATTGTTCTCCATGCAGTGTCTAAAGATATTTCCTGCACATTACTGCTAACTTAGCTCAATCCGCGTAATTTTAGTAACCAGTGTCGGTAGTTTTATTGGTAGTAGTAGTAGTAGTAGTGGGAATAGCCTAGGCTTTTCGATCAACATCGCTAAAACCCTATTGATTGATTTGGCTTCTGTTAACCGACTGGTGCTGTACTCTGCTTTAATTTGATTTACTTGGACGCTGTTACGTAGTAATTATTGCACATGGTTGGTAAGCATCGTTTTTTGTCGATTGGTAGTACTGAAAGTAACCAGTGCGCGTCAGCAAAGCATACGCTACTGAAGTGTTCGTGTACCAGTGGCGGGTAATGCTCATGCCTTAACGTTCAGGCACTGGTGTTTTTGCAACGCTTGTTGCCTTGCCAAGCCCATTCATTGTCGCTAGCAACATATGATTCTTTGTTTCAGATACTGCACAGAAGCCTGTCAGATTTTTCCACCCTTGCTACCGTCAGAATTGAGAAAGGTGACAACATCGCAATGGCCAACCCATTCAGTGCTTTCCGTGGAATTTCTGGCCATACACCGGTAACGCGTCGGCATTCGTCCTCGATGTTCAATGGGGCTTTTGCCAAATCGGTTGGCGGTGCTATGCCGACTATGGCCGACAGTAATGGCAGCCTGACGCTGTCAACAAATGGCGGATTACTTGAAACAGTGTCAGAAGAGCGTTTTCGCGGCAGAGCGTATAGCGAAGGATCTCCCTTACTGCAAGATCAGCAGCCTGGTCAAACAACAAGTCGATACAAAACCGAGTTGTGTCGACCGTTTGAAGAGAACGGTCGTTGCAAGTATGGAGACAAGTGCCAGTTTGCTCATGGAAAGCACGAGTTGCGGCATATGGTCCGACATCCCAAATACAAAACGGAACTTTGTCGCACGTACCACACCACAGGACTTTGTCCGTACGGTCCGCGATGCCACTTCATCCACAATACCGATGACGTTGTTCTGGCCTCACGGCAGTCAACGCTTGCTTCTGCCGTTGCTGCTGCGCCCAACCACGCTGCATCTATGCCGGTACCTATCGCGAATCGCGTGCAGTCCGCAGCGAACCGACCGAGCAACTTGCAGTTTGTCCCGCTGCCGCAAGCGCGAAACCAGGGCCGGGTCAATGGCTATTCTTATTCGCCACCGAAGGTTAACGGCAGCCCTTTCGGTACGCCTCCTGGCGTTTTCGGTCCCGTTGATCTTCCAATGCTGTCACCCACTTCGCCAGTAGCCGGTTCAACTGCGGAGCAAGCCTTCAATTTCGGAAACGCGCCACGATCGCCCTTGGACTTGCACTGCGCAGGTACGTTTGTGGGGGTAGACGCTGCGGACAATCATCGACAAGCCACCCCGCCCCTTTCCAGTTTCGACGTTTTCGTTCCTCCCTCTCAACTGGACATGTCTGCTTCGGATGACGCTGTCTTCGAGTCTCCACCAACGCCGCCCGATTCTGATCGCGAGTCGGAATCGGGATCACCCCAATGCCACGGGGTTGCTGTGAATTCGTCGCGCCTACCTATTTTTAGATGTTTATCCCAGTCCGAGTAAAAGGTGTACACGCTCTGCGGAGCCATCGAACTTCGTGACGTAAGAGCAAAGTGATTTATTTATACAATCTTGAACTGGCGCAGCAATGGTAGGCTTTGATTTTATTCATTTTTAACGCGCGAAGCGAGTTAACTACGTTCTGCTGCGTGTAAGGCCTTTTGCTATGTTTGGTGCCTTGTTATGCTCTCATTTCGCAGCGGATTCCCTATAACTCGTAGTTTGTTGCTTATTGTAATGCAGGAACGCGTTGCTCAGGTTTTAAAAGCATGCAAATAATGTTTGCGATCTCCGAATCGCTTGACATGTTCGAAAAAGCCTCGATTTGAACGTCGCCAGCGAAAGAACGTTGTTTATCGTGGTTTGTTGACTGACGGCCTTGCTTTGCGAGGCAAAAGCCAAATCGACAATTCCAAGCACTGTCGGCTGCTGCCAATGAAACTGTTGTACTGTTTTAAGTTATTCATTTTTAAAGTTCACCTTATTGCTGTAAAACGTGAACTGCTTCGATGCTGTTTTCTGTATACCTGTTAACTTATTCTGTCTTTCTACGTGTACTTGCTGTTTCTCTTGTTATTGTTATTATTATTTATCTCGTTTGTGCTGGTTCGATTTGCTGCTGTTTTACCCAAATGGTCATCGGTGATGACGTTCAGATCACCCTTTCTGCCAGTAAACTGTTTAATATCTGCAGTCAGTTTGCAGGATTTCGGCAAAACGTTGGTGGTGTAGGTGTTATTTTACTGTTTTGTTTGCCTCGTGTTGGATGAGTTTCGCGCCAAACGAGTGACGACATTCTGAAAGCAAGATTGCACTCAGGCATTTGTCTTTTAATAATTTATTACGTCCGTTTTTTTTATTCATTTTCGCCGTGCTTTCCGCAACTTCGACGCATTTTCTCCTCACGCGGTTAATTCAAATCGTTTGTTACACCTTCTTAATATTATTATTATTATTATTACCATTATTGCTAAAACTGAGAGGAAGGTGTTGGTCTGTTGTGAGTGAAACAGGACGCTGTCTGCCTTGGTTTCCGTGGCACTGCAGAAGTCAGGTTGAATGGCTGGAATTGCAGGCGACAGTGTTGGTCAGTTACGCTTGTTCTAAGTTTGAGCAACAGGTGTGCAGCTGCCGATTGGCCGCTATTGTTTAGTAAAGTCAAGCGCTTCTGTGTCAATCGCAATAGTTATTTCCACGGTTTCAACTTTAACTGACAGCAGTGCATTTCAGCCAGCGCGCCTGGGCAAAGTAGCTGTGCTTACCCGCTTTGTGAACACCAATCTGACGGGTTAGCTGTTCTTGCTTCAGAACGTTACAAGGAAAACGTTCTGCTGGAAAAATGAAACGACCTTTGTTTAAATATTTGCTAGTTCGCGTTGGTGCGTCTGTTTACCGAGACCTATTCATCCCTTTTGTTCAACTCGGACCTTAGCCCAAGATAAAGACGTGTTCTGAAGACTACATCTCGAATGCGTACGTTCGAGCGTTACCGCTTCAAACTTTCCCTTGCGCAACCGCCTGTCGTAAATATGTCGTGTCGAACGGACAGGTAAATTTCCTTTCAAACTGAACGGATCTGGGAAGAATTAGGGTGCATGGGAAGTTTGCTGCGTCAGTTATTTTTTTTAAATATAATTCCAAGCACACCAGACAACATCTACCTGTGAGGAAACAACTCTTCGTTTTGGTAGATGCAGTTGACTCCGAAAAAGTCTCATAAATTCACGCAGTACGTTTTGCCTGTCGTTGGCCACAGACCTGGGAAGGCAAAGCAAACGCATGGTCAATTACAGATATGACATACCAGTGCCTTGCCGGGAGCTTAAAATGCGGGTAGGTTGTAGTGGTGACACTCCTTCGTAATCTCCACTCACCAACGCGCAATTAACTCGAGCTTGCTTTTGTACACAATGTTATTTTGCTGAGGCTCGCGGAAGGAGGGTAAATTTCGATGAAGTATGACGATAAACAGGCCAGCCAGACGGAAGCATCTGGCATGCGCATAACTTCGACCGACCGTTCAAGCGTTGAGCTGAAGCTCTGCGCCAACTTCAGAAACTGAGTAAAATCAAATTTGGCATTTTTTTGGCTGCCGCCGAAGCTTACTCTACCTTCAAGCGTATGAACGCAGGCTATTGCTGAACGCAGTGACAGATCTAGCATCAAAATGCAAACGTACGACTGCAGCTGTTCGTCATTGGCAAGCTTCTATAGTACGGCATTCACAATGTGGATGGCTATAAGCCGCCTACACAGTAGGATCTTACTTTGCAGGAAAACCATCGGACTAGGCATTGCTAACGTTGTGCTGGTGCATACCAATACTTTCACGAGGGAAGGCGATTGCTTACTAGTAATTGCTACGTTAAGTTCCTTGCCTGACAAAGATCGTCATTAGGACGTCCATAACACAATGTCGAGCACAACCCTATAGCTAGCTGATCGTATTTCCGTTTCGCACAACTTTGCGACAGGACAAATAATTCTAACTCATATTGCGTTAAGTTTTAGGGACGGTCAGGTTTTGTGCTTGGCTTGATCTAAGACGTTTATTTAGTCACGCGTTTTGTTATAAGGTTTGCTTTTCCTATATCAACGTTCAACAAAACAGTCGAGCTATGCGTCTGCACTGTTTAAAGTGAATTTCTGTGTTTGGCTTCGTAATTCCATTTTCTTTGTTCGTATGTGCGCGAGAACTTTGCAAAAGGCCTATTTCGTCGAACAGCAGAGTAGTCGGATTCGTATTGCCATGTTTCTGTCGACGTACCTCTACTGATTTCACCAACTGAAGCTGTTCAGAGCAACGTGAAATCGTATCCCAGAACCGCTGCCCTTTGAGCTTCTCCAGCGGGTCGTGCAGGAAGCGATAAGACTGTAAGTCTGTCCGTATTTGCTTCATCGCCTTGCTACGCTCGTTCTGGTCCTGAATGCGTATCCGGTGCTGAACCCTGCTGCTCGAAATCCAAGCTGCCTTGGCGTGGGAACTCTGTGACTGTGACGTTTGATGGATTTGTTTTGGTCTTGGCGTATACGTTTTACTTGCCCTTTACAGTGCTGAATCTGTCATGCGATTAGTTCGAGAATCTAAGGGTTCGCTTAGGCCTAGGGCAGGAGTGGGCAATTAATTTGGCTCGGGGGCCGCTTTCATAAGGCTGCGATCAGCGGAGGGCCATAACGTCTGGAAATTGAAACAAACCTCGGTTCAAGTTAGCCTCAGCACTAACGTTTGCTGTGTTGAGTTGGAGGATATTTTAGATTCGAAGATTTTCGTGAATGCTTCCGCGGGCCACTGAAAACGCTATGGCGGGCCACATTTGGCCCGTGGGCCGCTATTTGCCCACCCCTGGCCTGGGGGACAATCAATGCCTGCTGGATGGTTGTGTATTGTAGGCCTTCATCTTCCAAGGAACATCATTTTGCCGGTCCGCGGTGGCAACGTTTTTGTAGTTGTACTGTAGTGCCTGGCTTGGATCAGTATTTGCCAAGACATTTTTTATACGTCGCTGACAGCTTCAGCTGATGAGTTGTATACCGCCACTTTGAAATTCATTCAATTGAGATGTTACTATCTGCTGCTTCCTCATGTCGTTTGTACTGTAACTGACCGACCTACGACAATCTGCGAATGTTACAAACTAGCTTTTGAACAGAAACAATTTTGATATGCCACAATATTTTAGATCTGACACTGTAAGTTTCGTATCTTGCACATGTGTAGATTTTCTGGACACAGTCTGACTCTCGTAAAGTGCATTTTAATTGAAGTTTACTCCGCTTGTTCTATCTTTCTTTTTTCTTTGACTTTCCAGCGCAAAAGAAATAAAGAAATCTGAGGCTCGTGAAATTTTTGGCTGCTCAAGTTTCAGCTTTTCGAAAAATTTATCTCTAGTTTGTTATTGCTCGCTTGTGAAATGATTTGCTGCGAAAATTGTATGATGCATCACTTATCGAAATTGCATCGGTTTCATAACTTGAAGACATAAATTTTGTTGCGTTCTTTAAACGTCTATGAGCGTTAACGTTAAATAGAGACAGCTCAAGTTTTGTAAATCGTTTAGTGTAGACATTGGACTGTGTCTATTCGAAAGAACTCATGTACAGCTCCACCTTGGTGGCTGAATGGTTCGAATTAACGCGAAAGACCCTAGACAAAATAACTGGAAAGGGTAAACGGATATTGTTGAAACTCCAAGACATTTACACAATCCAAACGAAAATGTCGATCAAGCTCATCGGACCGTTTAGTGTTTGCATCAAAGTGCTTTGATACCAGTACAAGTCGAGCGTAGTCACACCGACAGCTGCAGCGACTTTCGCGAGAATGGTGTGTTCATCAGCCAGCGGTACATGTGCTACGCGGTTCAAGCCGCGTTGTGGACTCAGCTTCTTGTTGCGCGCAGCAGAAAAACACTGGATCTGCAAAGGACGTGAACGGGTGTGCGAGCGAGAGCGCGCACGCTTCAGTTGAGGCAAGCTCGCCGCACTGCTGGCGCTCGCTTCCTGAATAGACAAACACGCGCGCAGGCCGGCCGCGCAGCGCAAATGTAGTAAACAACCGATGAATCCGGAGCGATTGCGGCGGATTAAATTTCGCCTGCAGCTTACTTCCCTACCTGGACCTCTCAAAAGCAAAATAACACACAGGGGCAGAACGAAATGCCACACTCGCAAGAAAAACAGCTAATTGTGTCGATGTTCATCACGCAGTTGTTTCGTCCGTCCGATGCTATACACCAGTGCTGCACAACCATTTTAAGCATGCGACCCACTTTTACTGACGATTTTTTGTAGGGTCTAATATAAAATACTGCAATGTTGTGGTAAAACGACATCGAAAAGATCTGAGAGAGACGAGAAAAGAAGAAAATTTTCGCAACACATACGTTTTACTGTTACTGGGAAACTTGAGCTTGCTCATTGGAGAGGATAACATCGAGTTGAGGCTTGATCGGAGATCAGTCAATCTAATCAGTAGAAAATCGGCACATTTTCAAGAAACGTTTTAGTTAAATACCGGAAAATTGTAACATTTTTCAATTCTTTGCGGCCATCCTCACAACTGGTTGGGAAACGCTGGTGCACCAGGTCTGGTACTTTGTCGAAACTTGCTGCTGCGTCCTTTTGATTTAATTTTCGAAAACTAGCCGTGATTTGACAAGAAAATTTAATGTGTTGATTTGACGAAGCTGATGATCAACTCAACAGAAGTGATTTCAGGTTTTTAGACCACACTGGCAAATGAACGTTTCAGTAGACATTTGTGCAAATATAAAACTCTAAACCCGTGAAGAAAGCATATTTTGCACTTAGATGCTGTTGTTTTCTCGAGATCAACAGCGCCGAACGGACGGGAGGGAAAAAGGCAAACCTTCACGTAAACCTTGGACGTTTTCCAAGGCTTAACGCTGCCTTATCATGTGTTTTCAATCTTTTGCATTGGAGCCGCAGCACTCCGCTCAACCGTGTTGACCTCACTCCGCTCTGCACACGAATAGGATTGTGCTGGTCGATTCCGACACGGTGCACGCGGCCTTCCTCCCAAAAAACGGGGTGATAGAAGTGGGGCGGAAGCAAGCTCACCAAATTAACGCTGCACTTAAGAGGCCGTGAAGCAAGGCCCGGCTCAGTTGAGCGCACGTCTTTTATCTTTGCTGCAGAAGAGCATTCGCTCCTCTCTGTTTGTTCGTTGTTGATCCTCGTCGACATTCGATAAAGGACTGACGTCACATTCAGTTTTGGAAACTAAACCCCGAGCGAAGGCTTGTACTGTACACGCGAAAAGGCTGCAGTGAAATGCCGTTCGCCGCCGGTACACAATCCACGGCACCGCTGTTAGATTGCGCTCAGTCATCCGTGCCGGCATTCACTCAATTCAGCACCGTCGCCATTCTATTTTCTACGAGGCCAGCGTGTAAACAACAAACGACCAGAATCCCCTCTCGGGTGGTTCACGAGGCTCTAGGTCTAAGATAAAAAAAAAAACATGTCACAAGACAAAACCCCGCTTTTAGAATACAAGCTGCAGATGCAAATATCGTACTGTACATTGTTCACACGCAAAAGGAATGAATCAAGTCACAAGAGCTTAGTGCAATTTTGGGACAGTATCTGTTGTTGTTTTGAGGTTGTCATAAACTTCATTTAAATTTATAACTGTCCATAACAATTTTGTGATAATGTGGGTTTTTCAGAAATGAAAGCCGAAATAAAGAAAGCTTTTATGCGAGGAAAAAACGTCGGTATTTCCAACGTTTACCTACGGTTTGTTTGGAACAATACACAAAGTGTAACTGTCAGTACTTGCGCGTGCTGAAACGTTACGTAGTTAATTTGCAGTTTTGTACGTTGTTTGACAATTCTACACGCTGAACATAGTTTTCGGTATTTCTTTAATTATCAGTAACTTGACGCTTATCGGAAGGGACAAAAGCCTTCGCTACTTTTGGAATTTCTCTTCACTGAAAACTTTATTAACTGCCAATAACGATAGCCCAATAGAAATAATCTCATGGTATAATTTTTGGCCTTCGTTATGAGTAGTCCGCTATAACTTCGAGAGTATACAACGCACTTTTAAGTACGACAAACAAGAGCTCAGCAAGGTAAACCTCCTGAAGCAGTGTCATTAGGGCTTCTACAAATTGTTACCCAATACCTATTTCAAGTAAGCCTGATGGCCTTGACCCAGCAAAATATCAAATTTTTCTCCAAACACCATTTCGTCTTCGCTAAGCTACTGTAACTTCTGTTAAAAGTTGAGTGCAGAAAAAAAATAAGTAACCTTGGAATTTATATTTTTGAGCTATTACCTTTTACACTGAAGTTAATTTACTGTCGCCTCTGAGATAACGAATATGGAATCCACCTGCGAGCGTGTCCTTGTGTCACGAATCGATGTGACAACAAACCTGAACAAGTTCAGCTGTTTCTTTAAGTGTCATCACTGTTTCGGTTTAAAAAAATGCATTACAGATTAATTTTGTATTCATAATCATCACAGCTTCCAAAATTGTACGCAAAGTCAGCCTTTTTGCGGTCACTTTAAATGCTACCTTATATACTCTGAAAACGTATAGCCTTTAAACATACCGCAACACTATAGAGGTACCGAAAATACGGAGGAAGCGAACGTAAGCATCTTTCGGAGCAGTCTTTAAGAATGCCCACACGGGCATCAATTCAACGCACAACTTGCAAGTCTGTTGTTTCCTTTTGTGCCGCGACACACTTGCAAGCTTGTTAACCAGGAGATCACAACCAAATGCCAAGCACGAAGGACCTTCGTTATTGCGCAACAGGTGTCAAGCAAACCACCACAGCACGGGTTCCTGTTCTTTTTTGCTATTCCTTCCATTTTGCGGGTTCTAGCGAATCCAAATATTTTTATCAGTGACATCATCTGTCCATTAGTTTGGGAGTGACACAGTGAGGCATTTGTTGCAAATTGTAGAAAGTTAAGACACTCCCTAACGCCCGTGGATGAAGCTTTCAAAATGTACAGCACTCACAAAAAATTTAAATATCGCTCATCCTGTACAGTTTTCACGATTAAATTGTTCCCGGGTGTTCAAATTTTCGTCCTCGTTCAGACAAATCATTTTCGCTAAACTACACTTCACTGAAAGTGAAGTGAATTGAAGACCAAAGAACTTAACACTATTGAAGGTTTTTGCAATATGTGGTGCTTCATAGTCCAAGTTGTTTAAAAATAGATAGAGGCCTACGTGTAGATGAATAGCGACAGAGAGTTTGTTGTACACCCTTTGCATAAAAAATGCAGTAAAGTTTGTTTGGTGGCTTGGAACTGCCATGTTTTTAGCAAGTCCTTCACACAAACGACAGTTTTATTGAAGGTGGGCAGTTTTGCTTTTTGTAACAGCCAGTTTTTACTTATATCTAATTTTGCATCTGCCTTGTCGCTTTGGGTACAACAAGTGAGTGCAAAATGCGAAGCTCTTGAAGAACATCATGAAGCTTGGAGCAAGTTTAACAGAAGCCACAACATTTGTGACTTTCACCAGACAAGGTTGCGTCACCGATTTGGCCCACATACAGAGGCGTAGCGAGGTTTGATGGCCCGGGGCAAGAAGCAAGTTTGGCAAGCCCATGTTCGAAACCGGGGTCTTTCGGAAGCAAATGTACTGTATTGAAGAAAGTACTTGTGACATTGTTGGGACTTTTCTACGACCCCCGCAGTCATTTGACGCCCCCCACAGTGATTCGGCGCACCCATAGTGATTCGGCGCCCGGCGAATTGCGCCCTCTTGTTACGCCCCTGCCCACATAGACATAGACATACCCCGTTTTCTGAGATCAACAGTTGCTTCAATTTCAGAAAACTGAAGTAACTTCTGAACAAAAATAGCACGCGCACACACGCACTCATACATTTGATTACTTCATGATTAAATTTAGCGTTCGTAGAATTGTCAGGGCATTGTGGGAGATGCTGCCTGAGTTGCGCACGTGAAGACTTACACTTATTTACAAATATCTGCGTCTCATAACTGGATTCCAAGCTATACTATGCCGACATTGGGCGCAGAAAAGCTGACAAAGGAAAATAATTGTAATATGTTGAATACGGCCCGATCGTACCAACTATACGCCAGTTGCCAAAAGTTCTCCATTTTGTAGTGTCTGAAAAATTTTTAATCTGCCTTTGGCTTTTCCTGTCAGAGCTCTACTTACACACTTTTTTCGGTTCCGACTTGCCAAAACGTAGTTTCGTATACGAACTCTTATAGAAAAATTGAACAAAAACATGCTTTTAGTTTTAAGTGTCCTTAAGTAAACAGTTGACAGAACTGAGCTAAATAGGTTTGCTAAGAAATCAGAACCGTCACCAGAAAGTTTTCAATGGAGGCCCATGCGTTTGTGCGAGGGGGCTTGACATTCTAAAAATTGACAAAAACTCCACTGATTTATAGTGTTTCACGTTTGAATTTGGATGGGCTTGGAGCTTTGTTTGGGGGGCCTAAGTCCACCAAAGCCCTCCGTGGCGACGGGACTCTAAGGAGTACGTTTCCGGTGGGTAAGGCAGAATATGAAAGAAACGTATGTTAGCTAGGGGAAATATTCGGATTATGTCGAACTTTGTTTCAGAGATTGAAAACGTTTGAAGAAGGTTGCTGCCGAAATCCATGTAGAGATGAACTGACTGTCCTTATTAGCAGCAGTGATATGCTCCGGGCCTCTGTCGAACTTGAAAGGCATCGAGGTACAAATGATCCCCAAGCTTATGGTGCTGTATTTCGCGTTTGTTGACAACCTCCTGAGTGAAAAAATGGAGTGATTGTGCCTTTTCATTGCTTAAGTTCACCCCAGCCCAGCTTCTGACCTGTTTTTTTTTTACTAACAACCGGAGACAAACAAGAAGTCAAGCGTGAATTGACACACGTTTGAAATAGTGGAGAGCTGCTAACTTTTTGTGATATTTCATTAGCACACTTTTTTATGTCTCCCTCTCCACAAAATCATATTCTGAAACCCTTCCTACCCCTGACCGTAGTACCAAAAAATAGCTTAGGCCTTGCTTCACCGAAGTTTTATATCAACACAAAAATATGTTACTGCATTTGACTGGCATTTTGATAAACCTGCAATTTACGACAAAATTTTAGGCACGTTGGTTTATCGAAAGAAAGCAAAACCTCCACGAATTATTGAAAACTTAGTGCGGTTTAAACCTTTTTTTCACGAAAAGTAACGTTCTTTGCAAATTTTGAAAAATTTTGCGCGGTTTTTCCACCAAGCTGCGATCTTGAATATTGGAAATTCCATTCGGGACTTCCCGCAGCATTAAGACAGAGTACTTTAATTGGAGTTTTCGAGTGGGGCCGGTTGAGCTATTAGTAAAAGATATGCTTGATCTGGCAACGAACTGGCCGTGGCTTGTATTGCATGTAAGCCCTATACTCCCATTTTTCGTCACTATTTCAGTAATTATGTTCCGTGATGAAGCGTCCGTCTTTTGAAACTGATAGGGGCGACATGTTGCAGTCGTGCTTCACTGAACTATGCTTCATGTTGGAAAAGCAACAAGGAATGGGTCAGCAGCAGTAGCAGGCAAATAAGCCGTGAAAGGCTATGAAGTCGCTAATGACCTTCACAGAATACAGTACATCCACCCTCGTAAAAAGTCAAACGTGATATGTAAAACATGTACTACAACAAAAGGGGGAATTTTTGCTCCTACTGTAAGGCTGCTTTTCATGTAACGTCATATCACCTAGCTTGAAAAAGTGTTGCCTGATTTTAAAATGCTGATTCAATAAACTTCGTAACGTTTGCCAACAGAACCGAGTGTCATTTAATGCCGAACACAGTAGCTTGGTTTCGGAAAGTAGCATCATTTTGGATCAGCGTGGTATTTTGGTGAATACTGTTTTGCGGATAATGAAATAACGAGACCAAATGGTCTTTTCATGTTTTCCGAACTTTTTTCATATTTTTGTTTTTTTATTTTTCTCCAGACACGAAGTCCATAGCACAAACACACTCTGCACAACTCAGGTCGACAAAACAGAACGTTGTACAACGGCATTGGAGCCGGCTGAATGACAGGGTTACAGACACTTTCTTAACAGAATGTTTTACAACGGCGTTGGAGGGAGAACCACAAGATTACAGACACATACTAACACTATATTATAGAGTGCAATTACTGCAGTCGTCCGTATAACTATTCGCTGGCCCTACAAGTCACTGGGTAGCTGTAAATTTCCTATTGCCAATCGATCTTGCGTAGTCTAAATGTGCGTCACTCACACTGCTGGACATTTCACGATGGCATTCAAATTACACTTGTGCCTTCAAAATCTTAATGAGACGACACCGCTTTGCGCTTTATTCACGTTACGTATTCATATTTTGCGTTTGCTGAGCCAGTAGCCCGGAACTTTGCAATTTTGCGATGATAAGGTTACACACGTTTTTCACCTTTTGTCCAGGCGTCGGGCGATACTCATCTGACAAAACCTGGTTTCTCACTGTCAGTGTCGAAACAGAAGTGGGGTAATGCCTTATCAACATAGAGATGCAGCTTTGTGTAGTCGATATAGCTTACATTTTTTCCATTGCGAAAATAACAAAAAAGGACAAAGGCACCGATTTTTTCGTGCTACGGGCAGTGGCAAGAAAAGGTAATTCTCATTTCAAAACAGGTGGGCGTCCGTCTGCAATCTCCCGCAGTCCCTGTTAACCACACAACCGATTTTACTGACGTGACCTATTTGAATACATGCACGTTCATTCTTTATCAAAAGAAAACGTCGTAGATGCCAGCGTGCTGGAGCAACCTGCGAAAAAATCCACTCTCAGGTAAAGAGAAAGTTACTTGAATGCAGAGAAAGCTGTCAGCATTTATGCTAAAACGGAGCATGTGCGATTTAAATGCTTAACGCAGTTGTTTTTTTGGAGTTGTGAACCTGATTGACAGGAAGATGATGCAACGTGCCATGTCCTAGCGAGGAAATGGTCAGACGTCAGTTCAATGTGGTCGTAGAACCAAGGCCACCTGGAGTTCTCTAGGTGGCCTTGGTGGAACAAGTGCACGCAACATACGACTGAGTTGTGATGAATGGTATCGCAACAAGGGTCTTGCGAAATGTGCTGAAACTTGGGCGCGTGATGAACCAAAGGTCATTTAATTACGTCAATTACGTTTTCATCAGCGGTTGACACGTGACATCACTAACGTTTATGTGTTGATGAATCAGAGTTACCATGGAGCGACGGGGTCAAGGGATTGCTTCAGCCTAATTGAACGAAACCGCATTACTGGAAGTTCAACCGCAGATTTTCCGGAGATTTGGTTTTACGCGTAACGCACTAAGGTCATCCAAAAAACTTCGTAATACAAGAAACATGGACTGCTTGAAGAAATGCCGTTGTCTCTCCATCACAACTAATTTTAGGAACTGCCACATCAATCGGAGAAGTTTGGTGACGCCGCAAATTTTTGTTAACAATAGAGGATTTAAAAAATTGAACAGCGTATTAATCTTTCAAATAAATGCGTACATTTGACTATATTTTAGTGACAATTATTGGGAAAACGACTGATCTAGATTGACTGACATTTGTTTTTGGGGGTGGGTTTTTATATTTGCTGGCTTCGCTTTACTTTCTCTTCCCTTTTCAGCTATGCTTGATTTTATGTTTGCGACTATGAAATTTTTTTTCATTAAAAAATGTACTCTGTAACTTGTCACAGGCGCAAGCTGAAATTGTGCTGATTTCCAAACTTGAAACTGTGAATACTTAAGTCGCCGGCTTAAGATGCTACTGGTGTCCAGAGCTTTCAGGAAGGACTCTGCACCGTACTGGTTTCCATGTTTAACCGAAATCGGTTATTTGCAGTTATCTTCTTGCTAAATATAAATGTTCTGTAGGAGCCGCATGGCCTTTGTTTGTGCTGTTTTCTTTTTGTGCGCATGCGGGTGTGAAATCTCATTGGTTTATACCTATGGGGGGTAACTGCGGCCCGCGTGAACACTTAATATGCCCTTGAATGTTTGCTGCCCATGAACACAACATCGAATCAACACGAAATACCGTGATAAGTGGATACCTAGATAGTGAGTCCAGAGGAGACTTTCTCGCTCCTCATAGTTTTGTCTCCTTATTTTCCTAACAGGAAGATGAAGGCAAATCTGCACAGCTTGCGTAGCTGAAAAAATTAACTGTGTTTTGCGGCTTACCAGCGATATTCCACAATTAATGCGGCCCGTTATAGTAAATAGGTTCCCCACCCCTGGTTTACAGTTTGCTGGGGATGCTGTAATCGAATGGAATACTGCTTGTCAATGCAACGCATTGAGGAAGAAGACTGGATACATTAAATTCCCTTCGAAAAAAGTAATACTGGCTTAACAGGTGTCACATATCCTCGCATGAAATTGTCCCTCACCTTTCATGCCAATCTCACGCCGCAAAGAAAAGCCCGGAAATGTTTAAAGCGCTGCGTTTTGTTCAGAACTCTGGATCACTGCTTTCTGTCACAGCATCGGCATGGTCTTGCAGAGCTGGTTTATGAACAAATACAGAAAAACCTCACAAGCTCGACTTTTGACTTTAGCGAAAAAAGTTTAATTCTCAAAGGCGAAAAAGAGGGTGGTTCGCATCACTCCGTGACCGTGACCAATTTTTGGTGCAGTATGATCCGGACTACTGCCAAAAAACTGTTCTGTTTTTTTCTTTCCAAGTTGGTTGATTAGCTTATACTTCTCCACAATGTTGGGAAAAATGCTGCCAGTGGCTAGCATTTTAGTCGGATAAAAGGAAACTTATTGAACTTAAAAGTATTGAGTCCGGTCACAACAAAAAAAAAATTAAAGGATTGCAAGAAAGTTGCAAAACGTTTTAACCTGTCTGAGGCGGCTGAGGTGTATGAATTTCAGCACTGCTGTCACGAATGGCAAGCGCTACTAAAAGTTGGTACTTGCGGCAAAGAACATTATCTCCGCTCAGTTGATGAAACAACAAAATTTTCAACCTGAATCAGTTCTAAATGTGCATCATGACGACTTTTTACCTTGCAACTTGTATATTACATTGATTACTGTTGTGTGTTATGTGTAGTGGCGACTTGCTAACCCTTTCTTCAGCTTAAAACCAGTCGCACCGAAATATACCAGAGGAAAAGTATACTTATTCCAAGAACCCAGTGAAACGCCACCAATTAACGCACCAGCGTATAGGTCAACGTTTAAAGCTTATACTAACAAAGTGACGTAATAGGGTAGGCAAACTATGGAGGTTGCACAAGTAAGCTATTTCTTGCAATTTGCACTTGCATTCGCGAACACATCAGAAGTGATGTTTGTTTCACAGACAGTAAAAGCACGGCCTTTCAATTGCTAGCAAGGACGGCCGAACCTGCGGCATACACTTTGGAACTTTTTTGGCACAACCCCATTCAACCAAAACACGGCAACAGGTGTGTTTGATTACAAATGTGCAGGCGGAAACCATGCGTGAGATTGTGCCACGACTGAGCATAATGTTGATTTCCGGTAACCTGGTACAAGACAAGTTGACCGTCGACCCGAAGAAACGATTCCCGATTCGTGTATCGTCGCAAAAAAACTCCAGCCGAAGGTTCCCGTTCCGCAAGACCGACTGCTCGGCGAATTTGAAAAGGAAGTACGTGAAATTCAAGGCGCAATGAAATTGCGAGGTATAGTGTTACGGGCCATGCTGAACTTTTTCAACCACACGTGATACTTCAGGTAGGAGTAACTTAATCGCAGCTCAGGAAGCTTCCTTCCTAAGAAAAATGCAATGTAATGGAAAGCTCGAAAACATGACAAACAATTTAAAGGTCTTAAACTGATGTTTATTAGTAAGGGAAGACAGAAAAAAGTTATGAAATTCTTCCGTAAACCTGAACCAGCGTTTCACATCCTCTCTTTTTTCGACTGAAGAGTTCATGCAAGAACACAAACTTCGTTTCGAATATATTACGCAGCGTTGTGTGTTGGCTAAATAATTGCGCAGGTGAGTTGTGGGTGACAGTATGGCGAGTTTTCAGCAATGAAGCTTCTACCCTGGAAAAAAGTTTTTCCAAACATTTCAGTGTTTGAAAACACTAAATGCTAAAAGTTTTTTTAAAAGATTTAATGATTTTTTAGCCAAGAGTAAGTCTTTGCATAAAACAAACACTTCTTATCGAAAAACTTCGTTGCAAAACAACCTTGACTGGTATTAATCTTTCCAAAGTTTCAAAATACAAAATATTTGAAAACAACGAAGTTTTTTTATTTTCGTTGCACTGTATTATCTGTGCTTCTACATTTATTCATTCATTTTGCAGTTGTCAACCATGAACCACTATAAAAAATGAACTTTGTTTGGAACTTAACTTGAAATTGTTCACCTGACTTGACAAAAGATTGCAACAGATGTAAATAGGCAAGTATTGGCCAGCCTGGTGTGAATTATTTACCTCACTGCCTCTATGCAAGGTTGCACGTCGCAATGTCAGGATTACAACATGCTGCTGCAACACACGAGACAGGCAGGATGTGCGGTATATCAGACTCATGCTATGAATATAGACTGCGTGACATCCAAGCGGAGTTTTAGCAACGATGGCTAAATGTGTTGACATCGCTATGAACAAGCCACTGTGCAGTGGCAGTGGGGAATTCTTTCCCGTCCAGTCAAACAATTTGCTACTGCTCGTGGCTTGTCGTATTGTTGCACTGCAGCCAAACATGCAAAATTGCGACAAGTAAGTTACGAAAACTTGACAGATTTCCATCTGAATTGTCACAAGGCAAAAACGCAAGGCTTATTGGTAGATAAACTTCGTGATTGATTCAACGGTCTACCCGAATTTCATCGAAGCACGCGTATGACTGAAAACAGTTAGAGCAAATATTCTGTATTTGTTAACTGAAGTAAAACGTCCACATGCCAGTGACGCCAACTTGATTTTTAGTGTCCAGTTTTCCAGACCGTCAGCGTCCAAGTTTCATATTCTAACGTCGTGGGGACCGTAAAACATTTTTAGGAGCCCACGGAAACCAGTTAATTTCAAGTTTAGTGTTACATGGTGCAACACTTTTGTTGTATCATGATGTATATTATTCACCCTACGATGGCCAGACATTGTATCTGACACAATGGTTAGGCGGGAACTGAAACAACCTACCACACCGTTATTGGTACTTCATAATGTGATAAGAGCATTGTTAGTTCCGAAGCTACAGTTCCAAATTACTTACCCAATGTAGCAGCTGGGAGCGCAATCTTGTTTCAGTGTAATCAAGTATTTGTTTTAATCTTCGAGCCACCACATATTGTGCAAACTAATAGTTTGTCAATAAAACTAAAAGCGGTATTTATTGGGGGTTATATTAGAGTTATTTTTCCTTGCAGCTTAGTGAAGCTTTTACTTAGTTAAACGTATCCAATACGGTAACATTTTGTGTGCTTATTCCACTTGCTTGCACGTACCTTTGTGAAGCTGGTTTTTCTCAATTTTCTATTCCATTGCAAGCTGGAAAACGCAACCACGAATCGCCAGACTTGCCTGCTAGCTGCAACAGTAGATAGCTCACTAGCAATAAATGAAATCTCTTTGAAGTAAAAGATGTTTCGTTTACAAACTAGGCCTGATTATATGAACACTGTTTATCAAAAGGAATCCTTTCACAACCAATAAGGAGACACTAAGATCTTAACAGAGTATATATTTCACCTACTATATAGGCATCATCAACTCTTATTAAAATATAACTACTAACAGGAATTTTTTGTGCATAGGAAAGACAAATGCTTGTAAAATCAGTTGTTGCGCTCTGTGAAAATCTGATACGGTGAACATTGCTGCAATTTTGGCAAAACAGTGACCAAATCATAGTTTTTTATAACCCAACAAACGCTGACAAAATCATGGGCTCCGCAATTGTTTTTGGGGACAGTAAAATGGGTCCACCATAACAAAAAGGTTGAGAACCATTGTCTACCATCTATCGGTATACTAAAAAAGTAATAGTTCTCGTAGTAAACGTTTTCGAGTTACTGGCGCTCTGGGACTTTTTATTCGTCTGTCACAACCAGTGAAGCGTGCGTTTGCAACGCACTACGTGTGTCATGTAGGTGAAATTAAAACTAATGCAAGGCCAACGTCCAATGACAAAGGACGTTCCGCAGTCGTTAACTTGCGCGTAAACTGCTGAACATGTACTGTTAAGCCATGCTGGCTCTTCCATGCGCATGTCGCAACGTAGCAGCGACTGCAGCTACAAACTGCAGCTGACCGAATGGTTTCACAACGAAACCACGCTTTGGCTATTTATAACCCACCGTGCCATGCCGCGCACGAAACAAGTCAGCACTTTAGTAGAAACATGTTGCTTGGACCGAACAATGGGAAAGTGCTGCAGCTACCGTTTAAAAGCTTCCGTGCACGAGGGCTCTTCTCTTGCTTCCATTGCCGCATTGCGACCAACAACAGAGTGCTTGTCAGTGTTTGCCCAGAACGAACAGCAACTGACAAGCAGTCGATGACATTCAGTCCACATTCAAAGAATTGCATTGGACCTTATGCAAGATGTCGGAGAAGGACCGTTTGTCTTTTTTAGCTGACAGACGTAAAAAGATTAATGCCGTATGTAGGAACACCGGCACTCATTTACCCTACGCGGTGCAGTCAACGAAATCGTGATTACTTACCCCGCACAGGCAGTACCTTCCGTAAACAACTCAAATCACATACGATACTGACGATTAATTAACAACTCTGGCGCAGTTGGCATTTGTTGGTTCGATTAGATCACTGTTGAAGTCAAATCGTAAAGGAACTTGAACCATATTTCATCCTTTCCTGGTGCTCGTACTGGCATCAGTTTCATTTATCATGGCTAGCCACGTGCTGTGTTAGGCTGAAATGTTTCTATCACTGGAAAAGAACCACGGTGCAACATTAGCTTTTCTTCCAAAAGACAACTTCACACCAGCCCGATGTTGGAGTTTAGTTGCAGTGTGTAATTGTCAGCACCTTACACAAAATTGCAAAATTTTCTTTAATGCATTCATCAGATTTGACGGGTTTTAAATTCAGTTACTCAGTGGGCTTGAATAGACAAATGTGCTGACGAAAATACAAGCTTGTTCATCAGCGTAGAGATTTCTATTGCTTCTGCTAACGATTGACATCTACCATGCTCAGCTTCTGTTTAAAACTCAGATTTTGTTGGATAATGTCTCATTTAGTGGGGGGACGGTGGGTGGACAATCTTTCTGCGTTTGAGACCCACCTTTTTGATAGGTGACCACGCTGCCTGGTCAAGCCCGTTCGCGCTGCACGTGCCCTAGTTTCTCGACATTTCCTCATGTTCAGGAACGAACGACTGATACATCCGTATTCCAAACTTTTCTGCTCCATTTTTTAATTTTTTCCATTGCGTACCAAGGGGTTTCCCGAAAAGTTTCAGTGCTAATATATGTTGCTTTCGCGGGCCATTTTGAGAAAACGTACAAGGACCATCACTTTTGCCTTAGTGGGCCACGGTTTACCCATAACTGGTTTATGTGAATGTGAAAGAGCAAAAACGATGTCTTATTTTGAACTGTGTTTATTTTATTTTCAACTGTTGTTTTTTACCACTTGTCAGTAAGTTTCAAATGGGGTTGCTGACTAGATTAAGGTTTTTCAAACTTTTTTGTTCTGTGACTCCATTTTAAAAAGTTTCTTTTATGCAACCGCTTAATGGATAGCCTAGAGCCCTAGATGTTAACGATACGTGCAAACGTCCTGTTACAAATCTCAAGACTCAAGAGGCATTGATGTCTATGGTGAAAAAATAAAAATATACATAATCCACGAATGTAACTGTAGAGTAATAAAACTACCACACCATATAGGCCGCAGGCGAAAAAAAGTTAACAAAAAAATTTAGTTTATAGACGTTATCAAGCACAACCAAGGGAAAGGATGCACTTGATTATTTTTATACATATCATCCATTCGTGGCCTCCTGAAATTTCAGTTGTGTGTCATAGGTGGAACCAGGGGGGGCTATACCCCTATATGTCTAGCATATCTTCTTTGTTTTGTGCATTGAGAGGCGATGACCCAAACCAAATGGCTCGATTAAAGGCAAAATACTGTATTTGGCCCCTCTTATAAAATGATGGGCTGGCTACACTACTGTTGTGTATGGTTTGTGGATCCAACTTTTCCTGAATCAAAGCCCAAAGTACATTTGAAACCGTGTATGAAACTTTCAACTTTAGTCAAAAACTACTCAATGTACTCTCAAAGCAGTTAGCCTAACCCTAGATTAGACCTAGAGTTCTAAACACAAGCATGCTTTCTTGTCGGAATGAATGCAGTAAGGACAATATTGGTCAGTACGTTAAAACAATCATGTAACAACGCATAACTTGTTGTGTTTGGTGATTACTATCATTTGATAGCTCAGGCAGATATCATAGTAAACAACTGACAGCATGAAGCACGTTATTGTCTCTATAAATACAGTAGAAATAGATTCACTGTATATAAGCCTACTTTTAATTTTCTTGTGAAGCTTGCAAAAACTTTTGTTGGGGAGATGTGGGACCAATGAGCCATTTTTTACGTTTCAGGCCGTAAGTCGCAAAGTTTAGCTAGCAAATCTCTACGATTTAGCATGAATAACAATCATCTGTTCCCCTATTTACATTCCAAAAATCAGTAGGATTTAATATGAAGAAGTGGCTGAAAATTTCATGTGAAAAAAAAATTGTTTTGGCTCAGTGGTCCCATATGTGTGGGATCAATTAACCACCGGAGTGGGACCTTTGAACCACCTCTGAGAATCCTGTCATATTCAAGTCAAATACAGCGAATTCTTTCAAAAACAGAGATTTCAACATAGCCTACTGCAAGATTTCTTGTTGCAACGCAATTTACAGGGTTGTCCGTGGGACATATTTATCTGTCCCATTCCTAACCCATAGCAATTTATGCCTGTCCCATCTCATCCCTTGGGACGTTTCCCATGGGATTCCCATAGGAATGACATTCCCATGGACAAGCCTAGGGTTGTTCATGGGACAGGGCCGGATTAAATGAACGCGAGGCCCCGGGCAAAGTCGTGACCGCGAGGCCCCCTAAACGCTTAAGCAACTGCGTAGCGTTTCACGTTCAAACGTACAATTATGAGATTGCAATTCGCTCATGTCCGTTCCTTTGTAGAGACAGGTTACGGATTGTACTACTGTTGGTTCTTATTGCGCAACAATAACACGGCAATAAATCTTCAAATGCTTACTTCAAGTTACGGTAGTAGGTGTTTCTCCGCATGTGACTAGGGCTCGCACCGCTGGATTTTTCCCGCCAGATCTGCCTTGTTTAGTCGACCTGGGTGTCTAGGTCGACTAAACAAGGCAGATCTGGGGGGGAATTTTCAGCTAAAATCTGCTAAAAGCAGTGAAATTCTGTTACTAATCTGTGATTTGAACATAATTAAAAGAAACCTATAAAGTTATACAATTTAAGTTTTCGTTTTGCACTCGCTCTCAATAAGCATGCGCTGAAAATGCCGGCCTTGGCTAACACACTTTTCGGCCCACAATTTTCTTTCAGTCAACATTTTGAGCAGCGTAACTCCAGCTTACCTCGTTTTTTTATATGACACACAGTTCTTGATGATCTATTTCAAATGGTTGCATGTTTTTATATAATGGAACAATGCTCAGCGATAAACAATCTGAGCACAGCTTCAGCCCTACAACTTTCTAAGTCTGGTCTTCGTAACTTAAAACTTTGCGTTACATTAGAGGGCATGCAAAAACTTTTTTATTCTTATCTGAGTGCTTCTGCTACCAGTTATGCCTTTCAAGCTCACAATATTTTGCTATGATTGTACTGTTGCAAACTTCGCAAAAGACTTTTTGAATCAACAGGATAGGCAGTAGGCACTGAATCAACTTTTATTGTGAGTCCTGAATCTTGCAACCATATATGTCGAAACTTCTGGCAGCTTTGGTTTACCAGAAAGTTTTTTACCAGACACTTACTAGCGTAACTGAATTACTTGGAAATATCGTGCCGTGTGATAAAAGCATATTCTACCAATGTTGTCTTTTAACCTAATGCGCTCACTAAGCACACAAGCAAATCATTTAGGCTTCACAAAGCCATCTAATCACTTGTTATTATGATACAGTTATCTGCTTGAAGCAGCTTCGCTACATCATAATAAAAATTCCAAATAATTGCAGGCAGCTGGTTCTGATTTATTCTGGTGTTACCCAGTTAAAAACGTCATAAAGAAGAGAAGTACATTTTTGATGAAGAAAGTGTGAAAGTTTTCATCTTGAAAAACTGTTGAAACAAGTTTTTGGTCAGGAATTTGTTACCTGTTAAACCTGCCTAGCGGTTGGTAAAACCCTGCTAGAAAACCAGCAAACTGCTAGATTTAAAATTTTACAGCTAACAGTGAGAAAACCCTGCTAGATTTAGCAGCAAATCAGCTAAAATGACAGCACTGCTGACCGCAATCTTATGCCTTTTGTTATGTAACTGTACAAAAGAATCAAACAAGAATTTCTTGACACAGACAGCATTCAACTGAAAACCTTCGCTGTCTATTTATGGCACTTTTAGCAAAATGCTCACTTCTTAGACTGAAAAATCTTACATATAATGTAATAAATAAGATTTATTATAGAAGACCGCGGGGACCCCAAAAGCGCGGGGCCCGTAGCAATTGTTACATTTGCTACTATTGTTAATCCGGCACTGCTGTTGAACATAGACATCTTGGCAGGTAAGGCAGCGAGACAGTGACATAGCGGTAAGCCATGTACAGTTGTAGACTGTATGAAAAGGAGCATGAGTAAATCTGCAGCAGTGCTTCCATAAGTTTGAAAAATCCATTGTTTGTGTGAGACTGTGGTCAACTTGCCCGAGTGAATGGCTTCAAACGACTCTTATGCAGGCTTCTTTTCACGTAGTATAAAAATACGTGGCTTGTAAGAATACGTCTTGCAGACTTGTGGGAATACGCCTTTATCGTTAGGGTTTAGTTCTGACTTCTTAGTAAGCGCGAAGTGCAAAGCTATAATTTGCTTTGGCGAGTTTTCATAATTCACTTTGGTAGTTTTCTTAAGACTGCGTGGTGTTATAACTGTAGTAAGTTGTCCGATAGTCTTGTCAACATATAGTTCTACTTCTCATTGCTTGAAACAGATTTGCGAGAGTGTGTAACTTTCTTGTTTTTTCGCCACTTATGTTGTTTTGGGCGTTGTTTATTCTTAAATTATGACTTATTAGTAGAAAGTGCTCGAAAAATGAATATTAGGCAGTTAATGAAATGGAAAAGCATTTCTGATGGCCGAAGTGTCGAAAACATTTCAGACAAAAACGTAAGAATTGAGGTTCAACCAGCACTGGCTAATGGATTAGAAAGGGCAAAAGCGTTTTGTGAACGTCCATTTACACTGCATCGTCATCAACCTGAAAAGGATAAGCAAAATTTCGACGTTGCCCCGACTGGAAAAACTTCTGCTGACGTCCATGGATGAACTATTTCGATCTAATTCTTGGATCATAAAGCGTGGTGCTGTTTGGTTCAATTCTTTAAAGTCACTCAAAAACGATAAATGCCAAAGTTGTCAGTTTCCTTAATCTATTTACTAAGCGCAGTAATGAAAAAACTCTACAACTTTGACGCGTGATGAACAGCCTGAAACATGAAAAACCAGTAAAGGAATGTTTTGGTATTCAAGCGCGAGGCCCCTGGCATTTGCCCGGTTTGCCCAATGGTTAATCCGGCCCTGCCATGGGACATATTTATCTGTCCTATTCCCATCCCATAGCAATTTATCCCTGTCCCATCCCATGCGACGTTTCCTATGGGATTCCCATAGGAATGACATTCCCGTGGACAAGCCTGGCAATTTATACAATGTAACGATTTGCAACGAAAGAATGTAAGTAACGAAATGAAGCGGGCTGCGGAGTAACTACAAAGATACGAAGTGGACTGTCACCCTGGGTTGGTTGCCTGAAGTTGCAACTGTTTCTCAGTCTCAAGCACCATTAAATTATATACTGAGATAATTCGGCATCAAATCTCGAAACTTCAGAAAGGCGCTTTGTGGGCTACGACAGATAATGACTCTGATAGCACACTAACAATCTCCGATCTTCTGTCAGAGACAAACTTCCTGTCTGAAAACACAAAGCCGTTTCCAAGTTTGTTAAACCTTTTCAGAAAGTTAACTTCAAAGTCATCACCATCATCAGGTCACCTTAGAACCAATTTCACAAGCATTTTGAACTTTCCATAATTGGAATAAACATTTACAATGCAAATAACAACCCGCCTCAATGATTTGGTCCGAAGATCCGCTCAATACACAACCAATTTCCGGCTCTGTTAATTGCTGTGTCCCTCTCTTAATGTACTGAGTTTATAACATTGCTCGCATCGCTAGATACGGATAGTTGACACCTCACCATTTTATACACATCTTTGGCTTGTCTTCGACTGTGCGTGAAAACTTCCGCTTAGATGCTCCATATTACTGTGCTTAAATGATTGCTTCGTATATACTGCGCTAAGGTGCTTCGTTTAACTTGGGAAATGGATGGCGAATATCAGCAAAAGTCTATTTACACGTTTAGCAATGCACCTGTCTGGTAGCCAACAAATGTTTTCTCACAGAACCACGATCTTATTTTTTGGGTTTTTGGACCTATATCGACGTGAGATACTTAGTCAATATTACTATATTCAGAAGATATTCGCAGACTAATTTGATGCTCCATTACATCGCTCAACGCCTTATTGAGGCCTTCTTGATAAAAAAAATAGTTTTTTGCTTTCACTGATTTTGAAAGTAGGCATGTCTATGCTGAAGACACAATACGGTAAGGGATCTTGAAACCGCCGGGTCATTGGTCCCTTTCTCGCATGGTTCAAAGGTCGTTCCGACGCCATTTTTGCATCACGTGTCATAACAAAAAAAGTGTACAGTATCAACTTTCAACCTCTTGCAGTTTCAAAACTCTTTCCTTGAGCATATCGCATTTGCAAAAAATTTTTCAAAACAAGCTGCCTGTCATTTGCAAAAACAAAAAAACGAAGGCACGAATATATTACTTTCTACCTTCAAAATTAAAATAAGGTCATAAAAATTGGTTTAATTGCTATTAATCCTCTAAAATACATACGGGTGACGAGAAACCAATCTCAACTTCACTACCAAATAATCTGTGGAAGCTGGTCCTACGCTAGGTACTGACAGAAAATGTGGCACTCACTGAAAACAGTTTGCCCATCGCTGGCACAGGTAAAAGCTGCTAAGTACCCCCTGTAATGAGACAAGTTGCAAATGGGCTGCGCTTGTTTTTGCTCTAGCGGTAGGATAGTTCACTGAGCTGTAAACAAAGAAAATTACTAAACCAGGAACATTTTCTATAGACAAACAACATCTTCAAAAACGTAATGCACTGATAGGCAAACATGCAGTAGCGGGGCGTAAATCTAAGATTCAGTCCCTACCGTGATGGCCAGAAACGCTAAGCGTAGGAATGAATAGCGTATAGCGGCTGCCATAAAAAGATTACTATTCAGTCACCAACTTTTGCGGTTCTTTGCATGATGGTAAACTGCAACCTGTGATGGGGCTGCAGTTTGGAATTTTTGCGGTTTTTGAGAAACTGGAAATACTCTTTAATCATCCTTATTTTCAGGTCCACTCTGGTATGGACCGGAGTAGTGACGCTTGACGGAGCTCCAGCTATGGATGAAATTGTCTTTTATGAGGGCAAACTGAGCTCTTCAGCCATGCAAAGCAGTCAGTCTAGGTATGAGGAACCGATAGGCAGTTGGAAATATTTCTCCTCTCGGGCCGCCCTTGTACCTGAATCTCGCCAACGTATTGGCCACGCCTTTTCGTGGAACTTTGTAAAATGTGGGGGATCCGGAGTGCGGTCTGCTGATGTCTGAGAACTCATGTCCTTGCCTATGGGCTTGCTTTGGAATTTCTCCAAGTGATCATCCTCTCTCGTGGAGGTTCTGCCACACACAAGATAATAAAGGCCTAACGCGGAGGAAAGAAGGCTTAACAAGCAAGCTTCCACAAAACATGGCTTTATGATACAAGAAGTCATAAAAGCACTATTCATAACGGAACAATGCCACAACGCATCCACAGAAACCGTCCATCAAGGTGCCCTAATCATCACACTGGCGTAGTTTCTTGAATACAGCTCGTCCCAGAATACAAGCCACTGAAAGTTACGCTAAAAACCGTAGCTTGTATTTAAAAAAACTTTCGAAGGGTGGTAAGAGCGAAATTGTAGCGTTTTTAGCGTCATTGGAGAACGTTTGATTTTCCTTTAAAAAAGGAAAAAGGGAGGACGTATAGTAGCCACAGGTTTGTGATGTTGCATTCATGTATGCAGTCACCATTGAAATTGCATGGGACGGGGTGTATAGACGCGCAAACGTAGCCCAAGTTCTTACTTGTTAACAGGGTTATATAAAAACAACAAGTTCTTACTTGTTAACAGGGTTATGTCGAAGTTCTTGAACAGGCGGCGATTGCCAGTATCGAGGCCATGCTGCTGACAGCACAACTACGCTGGGCAGGGCACGTCTCCAGAATGGAGGACCATCGTCTGCCTAAGATAACCCTGTATGGTGAACTCTCCTCAGGCCACCGCAACAGAGGTGCACCAAAGAAAAGATACAAAGATTCTCTGAGGAAGTCCCTTGGAGTTTGTCATATTGACTGCAGCCAGTGGTCTGCTCTCGCTGCTGACCGCGCTGCCTGGCGCTACACTGTTCACCAGGCTGTCTCCTCCTTCGAGGCCTCCCGCAAAGAGGACCTGAGAGAGAAACGCCNTAGGAGCAAGATCAGAGCAGCTTCAGCGGCTACATCAGAGCCGGGCCGGACCTTTGACTGCAGCCACTGCGGCCGGGCCTGCTTGTCTCGTATTGGACTTGTTAGTCATCAGCGCGCCTGCAATCGGCGTGGACAGCTACCACCTTTATTTAATCTTCGTTAGCGAAGTTAAGCCAAGAGAGAGATAAAAACAACAATAACTAAATGCTGTCACGATTGAAGGTTGAAGCATTTAAGTTTATAAGTTTCCGTAATTTTCACGAATCGGGTCTCCAGCAAGATCACTGCGCAAAACGTGACCCAATATTGGCGGTTTCACGCCATGCCTAACCTAGCAGCGAAGAACCTGTGCACTAGTAAAGCAAATAAATAGCACTAATTTTCATTCCTGTCACTTTTCCTTTATCTGTGTTTATAATATAATTGTGGCATGCTTAGCTGCATTATGGCATGCTTAGCTCCATTATGACATGCTTAGCTACATCATGACATGCTTAGCTACATTATGACATGCTTAGCTGCTTTATGACATGCTTAGCTGCATTATGACATGCTTAGCTGCATTATTATACAATATTTGTATGTGGGCTGACCGGCTTTAAACGTTATGCTTAGAGCTGTTGTTTTTTGCTATAACTATGCCTGGCATAAATAGTTTTGACAGGTTTCCTTTTGTGACACTGCTTTGGTCTTTCTTTCGACTCAAGGCCATATCTGTTGTTGTGTTAAATATATTTATTTTTTTCTTTGCAAGTTGATTTCCCGAATAAAGCAACTGAAATGAATGCCAAGCAACGTTCAGTCTATAGCACTTATTGTGTTGCTGGGACTGCCAGGCCGGTCTACACTACAACGAAGTAAAGTGGAGCGAAGCGCAGCGCAGAATTTTGTGACGGTTTACACGTATGNGCAGATCCGCAACCAGAGGGGGGCAATCGGGCAAATTGAGCCCCCCCGGAATTTTTAAAACGTATGTATTTGTTAGGTACAGCAATAAGTTACATGATTTCCCCCCCCCCGAAATT
>JGI24158J21664_10001014_pt1 | contig 29651 bp, 19 predicted proteins | sample Ectturendosymbi3_FD_21664 | JGI IMG/M metagenome (IMG submission 21664)
GAACTGTGTGAAAGCTTTTACAAGCACGTTTAAGGCTATGAGCTTTCAGGGCTTGCACTGGTTGCAAAAAGTTAGGGTTTTGTAAAGCGTTATTTGGAGCCAAAGTGGTCTAGTAGGTAGGTGCGTTCAACACTTGACTAGCACTCATATGACACTTTACTAAGCCTTTTTCCCAAGCCGTGGTACTGGGATCAACCCAGAAAGACACTAAAACGTGAAACAGTCCTCACGCTAAATGTAATTAAAAACTATCAGGTTTCGAACCGAAAATGCAGCTAAACAACATTTTTTAAAGAAATGTACTACGTTATAAAAATAATCAAAAGGTCGTAGAAGAACAAGCGGTTTGACGTGGCACTAACTGTTATGTCAAGATTTCTCTAATCAGTTTGAAAGTTTCATCAATTTGCACGGTTCAACAGTACCCNAATGCAGTGTTTTTCAATCATTTTGCTGCCGCGGAACCTTCCGTAAATGTTTGCGTTGCTCGTGGAACGCTACACAATGATCAAAGTGTGCATATTGCTACAACCGCACAGAACTGTGGTTGCGAATTTCGCCTCAGGCAATTTCGTTCTGTTTCAGGGGAACCCCTGGCAGCCACGCGCGGAACATAAAGGTTCCGCGGAACCACGGCTGAAAAACACTGCCCTAATGTTATAAAGTTTCATAAGGGCAAATTGAGGCCTTTCTAAGAAACAATAGTACACGAACAAATAGACTAAAAATGACTTAGAAATATGAACATTTTAAACTATATCCCAAGTTTTGACACTTCCAGCATATTCGTGGTTAAATACCAATCATTTATGAAATTTTCGATCAGATAACCTGTCTCAAGATAAATCTTGTAAGGAGATAAGTTACCAGTAGGATAAGGAAAAATTCCAATAAGACTTCTTANAAATGATTAGAATATAAAATTTCATCTTTATTCTTTGAAAGTTTCTGCAAATGTCAAAATTGAAAATTTGGGGCAAATGCCCCAAATGCCCCCCCCCCCTGGTTGCGCGCCTGCATAGAGGTAAAAATTACACCGACTGTCATGTTAATTGAAAAAAACAATTTCGTGTTCAGCAGCATAATCACAGCAAATATTCAGAAGGTCTTGAAATGGGACCAAATACACACACTGATACTGGGACCAAATACACACACAGTATATAATCAGCAATTAGTAGGTGGTTTGCCACCATACTCGTATTTCCCACAGTTCATCACGATCTGCTTTGCCCGGCTGGCTGGGAGTTGATCAAGGTAAACAGCAAATAGATACAGACGCAGAACTCACACTTTCTTGCCATGTTGGTTGTATTGAAGGGGTCTGAAAGGCAAGTGCTTCGCTTGCATGTCTGAATCCTATACCACCTCACCACTCACCAGCAGTGTTACTATCCACATTTCGTTTTATTACTTTTGTGGACAATAGGTATTGATTAGTTCAGTCAAGCGTCTCAGGACGCATCTACAAACTCTAGAAACACAGGGTGCTGTTGTTTACATAATAATACACAGTCCGTTTGAATAAAAAGCACACATATCAGTGTCACGTTGTGGCTTAAAACCAAACTGGTTGTCAATGATAGCAACAAGTGGCGAAATGCAAGATAAAATGTAAGGCTCAATTACTTTAGAGATAATTGTTGCAAGAGAAACTGGTCTGTAATTACCAACATCACTTATGTCACCGTTCTTTTGTTTTTGCAAATAGATACAATAACAGTTTTCATACATTGTTGTTGTACAACTTCACTTGATGTCATGTAAAGTGACATAACTATATCGCGGTATATAATCGAACACGTCAATGTTTTGTTGGCTATCCCACATTTGGTGGTCACATTTGACAAGCTCCTCGGGTACAGGTACATGTTAAAACCGCATCCTGCTAGGTTGCTTTGTGACTTTTTTTCAAATTAACTTTTTTTTATATGTTCTCAAAACCTTTGAACGTGAAACATAAGAAGAATAATATGTCTTTATCCCCAAAGTAAACTTTCACCACCCTAAAACAGAAAATGTTCGAATACACCCCTGGGTTAATTGAACTTAGATGTTCTCTGATGAACTGTGAGCTATCCCTTCAACAGCATTATCATATTTTTGTATTTTCTTTTTTACTTCAATTTTTTTAAATCCCATACAGTCTACGATTTCTCCACCTCTTGCTTCTGCATTTCAGAGTTATGGAAGGCCGTAATGACGCTACCAGCTGAAAATGAGCTCCGTGTCACACTGAAGCGGTTCAGACCTTCGGCTTTTCGTGTCTGAGGCATGCAAGGAATAATAACTTGCTTTAACCACGTTGTCAATTACAGTCACAGTTATGCTCGTAACAAATGGTCATAAAATCAAAAATTTCATATTGATTTGCGGCTTCATCGTTCATCAAATAATGATTTCGCGTTGTCAGACGAATGTTTTAAAGTAATACATGTTTGCAAATCGTGCGGCCGGGTCTTCTCATGTCTTTTGAAAGATTCGACGGCCGGTAATTTTCAGACTTCACACAAGCGATTTTCGTAATGATACCTTGACGGAGCTGTGACTTGAGATGAGATTCTCCAGGCGTCACGAATATTTATTTCTATGACAACGCTCCCTCGAGTGCAAACAGTAGGAAGGCATGTTTCAGTGGTGATCTGTGGGTTTTGCAGCAATTAAGGCTCATTTCCGCAGGTTGCGACTCTCGCGCCGGAGAGTGTCATTTTTTGCATAAAATGCGTATTTCGAGCATACAGAAAAAATGGAGAAAATGGACGGCTTATCATCAGTGATAAGTCTTTTTCGTCATCTTCCTCTTACAATTTTTACTCTAAACTTGTTGATTTTTTCCACTGTACGTCGAGCATATCGCCATCATAGCAATCACGTGCATTAGAGAAGAACATTAATTGAAACATACTGCGGAATAAAGCTGGTTAGTTCTCATGATTTTAGACACAGCCAGACAGTAGCACTTTTAGCTGAGTTTTTCAATTCAAGTGGAGTTCCACAGTCCAGTGCAATCATGCTAAAAATCGTCGACCATTTATCTGAAACGCAGCCTCTGTTTTGAGTTAATCTCCTGACATACAGAAAAAAACTGTTACACCAATGCCAGCATCACCCTTCTTCCAGGAAGCCACAGGTCATTAACTGCCTGCTGGCGCTTGCTTTAAGTTTACTTCCGTGTTCCTCCACGAGCGTTGCATTCGCTGAAAATGTGCGTGGTCTGCTGTGTTCCACGCCAGTAGCAAGGAATGTTCATTTTGTACTTAGCCCTTCTTTCTGTTTTGTGGGGCCAAGTTGATTTGCTGAAATGAGTTAATACCTTCAGAAGAGATGCGGCTGATCTAACTTTTCAAAACTAACTTCTGCAAGCACCACACCATTGGAAATGCGTCGAATAAAAAAAGCATTACCCGTTAACCGTTCATCAGATTTAAAATTTCGTAATTGTGTTTTCCCACGTTTTCCCGTACGTATATGCCATCATATTATCAGCGTGCAGGTGTACGTGTGACTTTGTCATACCCTTTTCGTGTTATCCTTGCTCATGCAAGAGAATTTTGGCCAAACATACTATACAGCAGAACCGATCGTTGCGACAACTGTATCCCCACGAGAAACTAGAGACCTGTGGCAGGTCAAAAAGTTTTGTTCCCCTCCCACACTGCACTCGCAAAATTCAAGCCCGCCCCTGCAGAAACCCGAAAAAGATTACCTGTTCTCGCACGCGTTCTCTTTACGCCCCTCCCCATAGGCGTACCCAGGGGTGCACCCCGTCAAAATTTCTAGCATATCTTGTCATTTTGTGTTTTGAGAGCCGGTGTCTCAAACAAAACACTGTTGCTCGTTTAAAGTCAAAAGATTTGGCCCCCTCAAAGTTCTTGGGCCGGCTGCGCCATTGCCTCCCCCGGACCAGAAGATTTTGTTACCTGCACCCGCCCGTACCCGGCAACTCTTTCGATCCCAACCCGCGAAGACGTGCTTGGCCTTTGATCATAACACCACAAANTTAAAGATTCTGTTGATTCAGCCCATGGTTAAAGTTCCCCCCGTGTTGCGAAGGGTGGTGCACGTGACCGGTTGCAAAAGAGATTGTCCGGCATTTAAGACAGAAACAACCAGTGCAAACCTGGCATTGCTCTCTGCAAGATGCTTCTGCCAGTCATCGATGGCAAACCCGGACCGAGGCTATTTTTTCTGATCGACGCCCCGCGCTGTTCAGAGAATCCGCTCCAAACTTTCCTTTGACACGCGCCCGCCTCGCATCCGATACTGAAAGCCCCGTGTTTACAGAACTCGCCCCGCAAACTGCGGTTCCCCGCAACCAGTGCGCGTTCACCACCGGCGCAGGCAGAGACGCCGGAGAGCAAGGGCANGACGGAGGTAATTACCCCTGCCTTTCCANAAGGAGAGCAGCGGAGACGAAGATGCATTTTCATAACAGTATCATGTGATATGGTTTATCAAAATCGATTTGAAACAAATTTATTGCAGTTATTCGCGGCCCCAGAAAATTTAGGATGGTTTTCTATAATTTATGTTATTATTCATGAAGTCAACATTCTTTCTGAACAGAAATAAGCATACTTGGTAACGATTTTTTTTTGTTTTTTATAAGTTTCTATTTCCCTCAACTCTTTTACTACCCCCCCCTGCCCTACCGCTGATCCGGAGTCCCTGGGTGCAGTGCTCTACGAAAAACGCATGCAGTGTGATTGTGTATTGCAACTACAGATCTGCGCACAAGGAAGTGAACATGTGCAACGTAAGCAGCCATACTAGACGAAATCATTGCCCTATAAGGTAATCGCAGTAGTGTACTATTAAGCTAGAGCTTAATTTTGGTATATTGGCTATCACTCATCCGCAAGAATCATTCTCCAAGAATAACATATGCCGAGCTAAGGTTCTTGCCCCGTGAGTCATTCGGTCACAGAAGTTCAGCACAGTTCAGGTCATTGGTTTCGATCTATACAGCAACACGGCATAACCGCCTGACCGCCCCCGCGCGTTTGTATCGGACGTGTCTGTTGCTGCTTACACTTACACAAATGGGGTATGGCCTGATCTGCGGACTGTGAGTGTGGTGCGCAGAAGAACAAACCATCGACCATCTTGTCCTCCAATGTCCATTCCATCGACCTCCTCTTGGACTGCACGGCCTGACTGTTCTGGATGATGAGACAATCGAATGGTTCCTCGACCTCAACACCTGCCCCGAGATCTGGTGCGGCCTGGCAGTGGATTGTAACAACTCGATCAAACGACGAAGAACAACCGAATGTGTGACTTAAGTTTGAACAAAAACTTCAGTTTTTCACGACAATTTTATGTCAAAAAAGGCCGACAAAACATTTGTTGTGGAGCAAAGTGCGATGTCGTTTACGTGCAAAGAGTTTCTCAGTCGTTCTCGGCGTTTCTTGTACCTTCAAAAGTGGTGAAAACCAAGGCAGTTTATTTTTGCTTTTAAACGCAAAAAATAAAACATTTGCTCAAACGTCACGTGGTGAGTAAAAACGACTGCGCCAGCATTTGAGCCATCTAACTCACGGGTGAGTAACCTGCCGCCCGCGTGAACATTTACGGCCCACATCAGAATTTTCGTTACGTAAGTTAGAAAACAATATTGCGTAAAAACTGAACTCCATGACAAGCAGACACGTAGGCAGCAAGCCAAGAGAAGTATCTCTCGCTCCTTTGCATAGTTTTCACTCCTTATTTTCCTCAGGAGGATGAAGGTGGAATCAGAAGATAATATTAATTAATTTTTGTGGCCCACCAGCAATATTCCAGAATTCATGCCGCCCGTGATAATAATAAATAGATCCCCTTCCCTGATCTAAATAGTAGACATTCATCGGGACAACTTGCGAAAAACGTGAGCCAGGTGACGTGATGACATTTCACCCTTGTGACGCAACGACATCTTACCCTCGAGCAGCCAACACAGATACTATCTGCAACTTGAGCTCGTTTCATGTATTTTTTGGTGATTAAAGTGAACATTTCCAGGCAAACCGCAGGGCTTATTGAAATGGCTACGCACGTTTTGAAAGAAACTCACCTCATTGTAATTTTTACACCAGCTTGTTTTCACGAGTTTCAAAATGCCATCCATCTTTATTCATTTTTTGCAACCTTGCACGTTGCGGATTTCGTTTCAGGAAAACTAAACGAAAACAGCAAAGTCGTTCAGAAACGACAAACTTTAAATCCTTTAAATCCTTTGCGTTGTGATTCTACAAGAAAGTATGGGGCCTCTTTCGGAAACGGGCAATATCTTCTTTTCACAATTCTTTCAACGCCTTATTGTTTGTTCCTAATTGGGACGCACCCTTAAGCAAACCCATTGTCGGTTTGCTGATTTTCAAAAAGCTTGTTGTTTGGGATTTACGGTGTATTTTGTAAAAAGCACAAAAGCCAGCGAGTACAGCACTGTCAACAGTTAGCTCCAGCACGTAACATTTTGGATTGCGACGTTATTGGGGCGATCGCAATAAAATCGTGAGTAATTTTAACAAAAGCCGCAAATTTATGGCTCGCGGAAAGAAGCAGAGCACAAAGAAGGCAATGAGGTTTGAAAGATTTTATAACGACATTCTGAGCGTTCGGGCCAGTAAAAACAACTTCAATAGAGTGTAAAAGTGCAAAGTAGTGTTGACTGTGAGTGACCGCTTTCATCACCTGAGTATCGTTATCATTTGACGACTTTGGAGCACTTTCACCAATATCGCCATAAAAATCTCAATCATGCGATCACATGACCATTCCCGTTAGATGCGCACCATGGAGAAAAGCTTTCCAGCTTCCATCTCTGGTGCGCGATGAGCGGATTTACGAGGCGCGTTAAAATATACGGCGCAATAATACGTCTTTCCGCGGCGAGCCAGTTACGGCTTGCTGCAAACAGACAGGTCGGCCTAAATCATGCCGTCACATAAAAGAGCTGGTCAAACAGAACAGTTTCGTTATTAAAACGACTCTGTCTGCCAACTGTCAGGAACGCAATATGTCATTAACATTATTTGCGAAGGCTACCGAAGCATTCGGAGAGGAGGGCTCGAACCGTTTTCGGAAGTTGCTTACATGCAGGCTGTTTTCACTTCCTCTATTACTTTGTTTGCAAGTTGCAGGGATTCGTTAAAGTTTTGTTTATTGTTAATGGACAATGAAAAAAACATATTTTTTGTGGAGAACATGCGATAAGACTTACGAAAAAATGTAATTAGAAAGGTTTTCACGCTGTTTAATTCATCGTACCGAATTTTTCTCTGACTGAACTTGCACACCATGGCTAGTATTAGTACACAAGAAATAGGAACGCTGTTGCTCCCTTCGCAGAGCAGAGAAGGAGTCGGTGTATGGGCACAGGCAATGCTAAAAGTGGATAATTGTTTAAAAACCGCTCGAGCAGCCACTGCCGCAATCTCATCATCACGCGCAGAATCATTTCATGACGAAAAAAACGAAGAAACGTAAAAAGCGCCAGATATTTGAAGAGAGGGGATAAAATCGTTAGGTGAAGTTGCAAACCGCCTAATAGATGGCTATGGGTTACTATGGATAATCTGATGATGACAAACACCAAGGTTTGCTTTAAGGTGTTTTAGGGGCCCGATTCGGGTCCCTAGAATTAGAGAAAATCGGATCCCTACAGGTGCATATCAGGTACCTAACATTTTCCTCAACAAAAACCTGCAAACATTATCATTTTTCAGTATGTAAAGCAAAAATATTTAAGCGTGTATAGAAAGCAAGCTCTGAAAAATTTAAAACGTCATCTAAATGGAACAAACGAAGGTGGTTCTTTCGATCAAATCAAAATCAAGTTTACAACGTATTTTTGTGAGAAAACTTGCTGTCAACAACTTTTCAGAACGTACGCACCGGCACAGTCGCTATTCTCATATTTTCATGTACCGTTTGAACCCAATTCAAATTTTGTCGATGGTCGTCGTTGAAGCGTCATGTTGCCCGTAAGAATATTTTTGTCAGTCAGACGAGAAAACCACAACGCACCATTTGATTCCCCAGCTGTGTCACTTCAGTTGAAAAAACAATATCAATGCGGTTGCGCTTATCCTTTTCATGCTCTTTCGTTTCGCCAAATGACAAGAATGAATCATAGGAGCATGCGCGACATTGCGAAAGGCGTGATCGCTACGATAACAGCGTGAATCAACCGTGGAACAGAATAAGCACTTGCTTATCTCTGTGAAACGGTTGTAGCGAATGAACCTAAAAAATGTGAAACGCCATTGCCTTAGTCAGCTGATATATTTGGAAATTAAAGCACTGCCAAAATTTTCAAAAACGGCTCAGAAAATGTCTGAAATAGTATAAAATTACTGAATGGTGTTATAAACCCTGACATCTTGCGTTAGAACTATGCTGGTTTGTAAAAATTCTGTCAGCGGTTAGTGTGGAATTGGTCGAATTGTATTTCTCCAGTGTTCATTTAATAGAAAAGAACTACGCAAGGGTTCGAAAACTTTTTTCAACAGCACCCTTGCGCAAGTTACGGAAGTCACGGTCTGTTGCGCTCGACGAGAAGCTGTGTCTGTCATATTTTCGGACATGCAGGACTGTACGTGAATCAACGCAACAAAAGACCTGTCCGTTTAGAACGCGAAGCATCAAAACTGCCACTCTGAATCACCCCTGCTCTGACAGGCCCGGTGTCAGTCAAACGTCCCTCAGGGCAACAGCGTGGAAAACAACCGCGGATTGCCAATCCCCGGCTGACTTCTGATTTTGGTCCAGCACAAAGAGATCTGCTTTCGCGCAACTGATGCTCGTTTGTTATACGCCGTTTGGTGACCGTCGACAAAAGGCAGATTTCAGCAGAGGAAATCCGAGCCAGCTGCATCTCCTCTTTGATATGGATTCTACTGATGTGCCTTTATTTCGATAGAGCTTGCTTCGAGGAAACAAACTATGCTCCACGTGCTTCTTGTGGCAACTGCGTGCTTGGCTTCATTCATAATTGTTTCGCTGCGGGGCTTAGCTTCATATTTATGAGGACTGTCAAAGGTGCTACAGGGAAGACAAGGAAATCGCACACTTCAGCGTCACTTGTACGTGAAACTCCCAATACTGTAGTTTACAACAAGTCAAAACATTATTAAAGCATAATAGGTTCATGTCTCGTAACTTATTTATTTAACAAATTAAAACATTTGAGGTTTAAAATAAAGTTCGATTAAAGATTGACATATGGTTAGTGGATGTGTTAGTGATACAATCATTGGGATTTCCCAACAAAACCACGACAGGCATTAAGCGAAAAGTACTCGTTCTGAACTCCTTACACGGATCTCCAGCACTTTTTTTTTCACAGGTACTCTGCTTGCAGTACTGCATCCGTGTTTTAATGCAGTGCACAAGCGATTTAGACTTTACTTGAACTGCGATAAGACATTTGCTTTGTGTGCACGTCGACCCTGACGAGCTCTGACCAAACGGACCCCGCGAAATCTGCGAATGCAGTGGCGCGGCTGATGACCTTACGCTGCTCAGCGAATAGAGGTCGTCAACTCATCCTTCGTTAGCGAAAGCGGTTGCCCGGGAAATAAAATATCGGATTAGAGTCAATTGACTCATGATAATGGCGACTGCTTTGATGACCTCTACCATTGGCTGATGACGCGAAAGGATTTGGCGGTCATTTGAAAAATAGGGTGGCGAGTCGTTTGCCGGATATTGGATAGAATTGTGCTCGCTATGTCTGTAGCAAGTGTGCGTGATTGCGGATACACGAACGTGCAAGAATATCTTTTGAACATCAGACGTTTGCTATTTTTATTCGCCAAATGAGGTATTCGCTTTTAGTTGCTCCATAAATGAGAATAAGTATCCAGTTTGCCATGCAGCCAACTGGCTATTTGATACGTCACAGTGAGATACGCAGCCACAGTCAGATACGCCATCCAAAATAGGCTCATTGTCCGGTGATGTTTTAAGACAAAATTTTCTGCGCGGTTGAGAATACCCAGTCCAAGCGCGCATTTCTTTACCAAGCAGACAATCATCTTAATCCACTTTTGTGTGCCTCCCTGCCGCACTCATCTTTACCAGTCGGAACGAACATAGTGTGCAGACATTAAAATTGAATCGTGGAAGGTGGGCGCAACGGCCTTTCTCATGGCGCATACGCGCAGGCGGAGAGAGCTGAATGCGTGCCAGATTGTGAATAGATAGACCCACTTGCTTGCTTTGATCACGCTCTTCTTTTCCGTAAAAATGTCAAAAATTGGTGAGAAGGTCTTGACGCCAAAAGAACGACAATGAAAACGGCGGCGCTTACCGTAATTAACGCAAAGGATTTGGTTAGCTGCGTATTCTTCACATACATTTTACAGACAGAGATACGTTGTCGGTTGAACGGTGGCAAACACCGAACCAGAGCCATCGCGTGCAAATGTTTAATAGGGTTGTTTTACGCCTGTGCAGGGGGCTTGAAATTTTTTAAATTTACATTTGATCTCCTGCTGCATTGCACTTATTTAGATTAATACACAACCGTGCATTTTGTGTCGCAAGTAGGCTATAAATGTTAATAAGTCTAGACTAAGGTCTACGTGGGCGCAACGTCGTTAAGGTTTGTAATTCAGTAACTGCACTAATCGTTACTCTGTCGAGACAAGTGTAGCAATGACTGCTAAGCAAACTCCACTACCTGCACTACACTTGTTAACTCAATCTTGTCGTCTGAACAGCACTCTGCACAAAATTGTAACGTGGCCACAAGCACTAAAGGTATAAAAATGATCAGGCGATGTTATTCTGGGTCGCAAAGGTAAGCGCTCCTCTGTCCCTCCATTCTATTTTTTGTACGAACCGCGACAATATCGCGTTAACGCAATTAAGAAATGGGTTGAAAAAAATAAAGTACAAGGTAGAACATAAAACAGGATGATAAAAAATAACTGAGACTTAGTGCTTTAAACTTTGTTTTGAGAGGCTTGGAAATTTGTTTGGGGGTCTTAGCTCCCAAAAACCCCCACTGGCGATGGGACTACAGCGAACATGGAAAATGCCTGGATTTCAGCCGATTTTCAGCCAAATATTTCAAATGTATCGCATTATTTTAAGCTGATCTCTCTATTGTCTTGGCCGTTGTCAAAGCAGCTCACGTTTCAAATTCACGTAACGATTGTGTAACATGCCGAAGCATTTTTACATTCGTCTTCCTTTGATTGTTCTTAAACTCTACAGTACATTGTTTGATGGATTTAGTACTTTTCTTAAAGATACATGGAAAACCGTTCCAAATGCGCAAGCTAACAGATTTTATTTCTCCGCAATTTTATCTCCGCAAGTGACATTGCAGACGTACATCGGATCTTTCTGGTGGGCGCTTTGCTTTCAAAGTCAGTTGCCCAAATAATTCTAACCACTTGTTACGGCAATATCAAAAATCTGTAACCGTTTTAGGAAAGCGCAGCGATTTTCGATCTTTCCCAGCAACTTAGCTCATTCGACTCAACAATAATTTTAGTGAAGAGGAGCGCACCTAGTAATTGCTCTGGCCAGCATCTTTTCTGGTATAGCGAAAACAACAGACAGACACGTCTGATGAATGGAGTGTAAAATTTGAGATAATGCCACTTTTTCATTGACGATGATTGCAGGCTTCGTGGCCGTGATGCCATCACACTCTATGTTTTTTCAATTAGTCAGACTTGTTTTCGTCGTCCCGAAAGGCTGCTCGAAACGATGCTCAGGGCAACACCAAATGCCTCGCCAACTGGGATTTGGCAACTTCAGTGTGTTTGCACAGCTTTTAGTCACTTAACAACGTCATCGACAGTGACGTAATTATTCGTTTGGAGGGCTCCTTCGGCGGGATAAAGTCGCTCCTGAAACCTTTGGAGCGTTTCTGAAAATAAGTAGCGATACTTTGGGACGAATTTGCAAAGCGCGGTTTTGTGATGATCCGCTTGATGAGGACGTCCTTCAGAAGCGTCCAAACATCGCCAACGGTGATTGACAGGCTTTTGGGAGAGAAACGCAAGCGGCTTGCTGCGGAGTCAAGCCGAAGATAAGCTTCTTTCTCGCTGTGCGTGGGGGAATTCTTCGATGGAATTTCGTTGTTACTCATCGCCCACCGTGCGCGGCATTATCGGCTTTGCGATTGTGCAAAACCGCCTGCTTTCAAAGCAGAACGCGATTTCAGCACATCAGAAGACCAACAACGAAGTCGTATATCATGACACATTGGCTGAAAAACACTGTTAAAGAATGATTGCAACTGTCTGTTGGGAGCAAGTTGCCTTCCGCCGCAATGCTGCGGTGATCGATCGCCATGGAGCTGCCGAGGCGAGGCGGAGATACCGACCAACTGCACCATGCAGTCAGCTCGCGTTGACAAGTGTGAAAAGAGCATTGGAAACACCAGCGTATTACTCGTTGCAGGTGTGTACTGTTATGTCGTACTTGGAAGCACAAGGTAGTCCAGGATTTGCAAAGTGAAAGACAAATTTTTAATGCAAATTTTTTCATACGTACCTCACCATAATCACGACTTGGTTGAAAGGTGAAACATTTTTCCGCTTTTTCAAAATTTTTTTTTTGTGTTTTACCGTCATTCACCACAAGCTTTCGAGCTACGTATTTTTAAAATTATATGGCAGCAAGCTTTCACTGAATTAACATAGCGTACTTTTTGATTTATTTGGCAAGCAGCATCTTTAAACTTCATACTTAACATAATCGTGGTCCGTCGGCACACACAGATTACTTGCATCGGTTGCTCTGTAGTTACTCTAAGGTGCCTTTATTCCGGGATCTCGCGAGCGACCGAACTTAAATAGATGAGTTGTTGCGTAAATATCCTGCCATGAGAAGACGGGATAAAAGAATGGGAGCATTTTCACCAATTGTTACTCAACCTTCCAGGAGATTTTCGCTTTTTCAAAAAACGCTTATGTCATCGAGAAGCATTTGGGCCGGCCAAAATCCGGCTTGAAAGCGAGATCCAAAATTTCCTGTGGCTTCCTACATTTCATTTTGGGGGCAGTTGTTATACGATTAGAAACTTCCATCACGGGCGCTTCCTTTGGTACCTTGGCAGCGTTGTATGTGAACTAGGAATTGGATAAAGTTCAAAGGGGCTTCGGCTAAGATCAGATATTCACCCACCATTATCTGTTTTCCAAGACCGTGGTTTCCAGTGGCGTACGCAGAAAATTTTCATTTGGGGGGGTTCATTCAGTGACAAATGGTGGTCATTTGTATTTGGTGTGCGCTTTTTGTGACGCCACAATTTGACGTCATATTCATGTTTCCAAACCAACGTTTTGGCGAAATTTGTTGACATAATAGGCATATACTTCTACACGCCCAACCCTTTATTTTATGTGTCATTGCACTGAATAGAAACTATCAGCGCTCCAAGTTGGAATATCGGAAGAAAGTACAAGCAACGCTACGACACAGCAGTTCATAACTGCAAAAATATCAGGCTGCGTGTTAAAACAGACGAGTAAAACACACTCACCACGGCAACAGAACAATTCACAACAGAAAAATGAGGCTACGCTGATGTCTTGTCGAATACGAGCAGTCGAGCATAGAAAGTGTGCGGCTGGACTGGCTGGCGCACCCACGGTTTGCAAGATCGGATCTTGCTAAACTACACAAGAAGTGAGAATGCGCATAAAGTACGCAAGAAACTTTCGATTTTTTTATGTATAGAAGTCCAGCAACTTTTAGTTTTCCTTTTTCCCTGCTGAGGCATTATCAAATACCTGAATGCTTTTGTTAAAAACTGCTGTTTTTGAGCACGTGCAACAGTTCTATGATGCTACAGAAATTGGTAACGCAGTCAATGCGGTCAATGCTTGCGCTGATCAGCCTTAGCAGAAAAAAATAAAGACAATTGTTTCGTATTAGGTGAACTATCGTGGAACACAATTTTAAACATGGGTAGTGGACGAAAGGTCTGCAAAATGTGGTTAAGTGGTTTCTGGACGCATACGATAACCCAGATTCTCACCAAAACCTAATTATTACTTTTTGGCCTATTTATAAGGTTTCTTGAAATTTGCATGCAAATTCATTCCGTGGTATTTGCATTAAGTCGACAAATTGACAAACAACAAGTATGCGAAAACAATTAATCTCCTTTGCGAAGGTAACGAAGTTCTGTAAAATATCAAGCTCAAGGGTGGGGTTAATCACAACCCCCCCTTGCGTACGCCCTTGGTGGTTTCTGTGTGCAGGCAGGTAGCATGATCGTTGGTGCTATGCACAGTTGACCTAATTGCATCGTGACGCTGTAGAAAAAGGTGCCACAATTTTTACCTGAGACCAAGCGCGACTGTTGAATCGCTCTTTCTGAACAACAAACTTTAAATGATCACTGCCATGTAAACGTGTGTCAATTTAACCGGATGCATTTCAACTCCTCACGACTACCGCGTTATTCTTTGCAAAAAACGTGACTTGTTTACAAAAGGCTGGTGTCTTTTCGCGTGGATCTATCTTTAGCCATTTTACGCAAATCTCTAGCGACACACGGGAAAAATTTAACGCTGTGAGCAAGAATTAACGCAGTTGGTTTCGACAGAAGTTGTAGAACAACGAAAATATCACCACAACAAAGCAGATTCCGACTTTGAATCATCGCATTTAGAAAAAATTCCAAAGTGGTTAGCTTGAAAATTTACAACTTTGTATTGCTAAAATATGCACACACGACAAGCACTTTTCAAAAAATAAACAACCAACCAGACTGGGCTGTTTTCTTACTTAATTGCGTTGTGAAAATTTGTTGTACCAGAAACCTGCACACGCGTGGTTAATCGTGCACAGTTATTTTTGGTTTTCTTTCTAATTTCTTTTTTGCAAACGATCAATAACTCATAGCAAAAATGTTATAAAACAAAAAGCACAGAACTTGTGTCATTAGTGCACTAACGGTCACCACCATAAAACTGGAGGCATGAAGGGTCACTTGGCTTCCTAGAGCCTTTGAAAATTGTGGTTTCGTGGGGGAGAATTAGATTTGTTGAGCAAAAGTCATCATTTAAGTTCTTAATGTGTTAAACATTTTTTATATCAACCTAAAATCTAATTTAGGTTGTTTATTTCATTGTAGGACAATGCAAGGCGTCGTCATGCACATACGCTGATGGCTAGGTAAATGCTGGAAGGTGTTGATCATATGGTTCAATTTTAAGAAAATGATAAATTGTAGGGGAAAAAATTTATTGCTGATTTTAGGGAAAGCTCTGCTCTCCTAAAAACGTCGGGTCTGTGCATCTTATATCACCAACAGTGATTTTACAGATATGTGACATATTTTCAGCCCATGTTTTCCGGGGCAAGTTCGAAAATTCGACGTGACCCTACGTTTCGAGCCCCCAACGCGTGCTGATTGGACTGTTGTTGAATTTTCAACAGAACTGAGCCAGCGCAACTCCTACGTGAAGGTTATAATGGAGCAAAAGTGAGATTTTCTAGACATTTTAACTAAAGCCCCGTCCTTATCTGGTACAGTCAGTCGTTCAGCTCTGCCAGCATGCGGAATTCTGTGGTAGCTGCCTGCGCGTAGTTGACGCATGCGCCGGATCGTAATTGAGACGCAGTTGGCAACTTGGTGCAGTGGACGTATTCGTCAAATGTAGGTTCACGTGATGTGAACAGTGACAAACAGAAACCGACTGCGCGCTCCTTTTCTTGAAAGGCCAATTGACGCAAACGAAGCCTGGGTGTACTGTTGAACTCTGTCCCAATGGGCCGTGTTAAGAGCTTGTTGCGTTAGCAGATCAAAGTGCGTAGGCCGAGAGCCGACCAGAAGTAGAAGGCTCAGCTTCCATTAATCCCAGGGATAATTTTATTAAAATGCAAAGCGACGTTTGTTGATTTGCCTTTCTGATTAGGTACGAATGTGACGGCGTCTCCGCTGGGAAAGACGCTGGTATCATCCTGGTAATTACGCATACCGACCTTAATCGACCTTTCGAAACATACACAACGTAAAGTTGTTTCGACAAACCTTGTCAACGCAATGGACACGGGGGACGCGAAACGCAATAAAAGTTCGTTTGTAGTTTATCGTACAAGTCACAGCAACTGATGTGTAATCCTCGCGAATGCAGTGAGTCATTGCGTCTTCCACAAAAATTAACGGTTTCAGGGCGGGCATCACAATTTTGTGTTTCTTGGAAAGGCGTATCGTGATTATTTCAGGCCGCATCCTTCACAGAACATTCTTGCTTACACAAAATCTTTTGAACATCATAAAACACCGTAATGGACGACTCTTGCTTATTCAGACGCCTTTCGAATTTCCCGTGCCGACCGCGTTTTTCTCGTTTCCATGTTTTTGCGCATTGTCCACGGAGTTCTGCCGACGATAAAACAGTTGTTTTTAAAACGTCGAACATCGTGACGTGGTTTGGGTCGTTGTTTTTCATACCACTCCGTCAAATCAGACGTCACGATATGCAATGAGGAGCCATTTTGAATTTCAACGTCTAAAGCCGCCAGACCATGCGCCCCATTCTGAGGTCGGAGTTTGGGACACTCCAGGCGAAATGATCTGCGATTTGCTTCTCAATCCCACGCATGTAGGCCGTTGACATTTATTCTGACGCCCAGGCACAGAGCAATAGAAAGACGTTGCGAAATCGTCAATTGCGACGTTGCCCAAAGATCCCAAAAACTTTGGATGAGTCGTTGGTTTGGCGATTTTCGGTGATGTAAATGCTTGTGACGTTTCGGTGTGACGAAGGCATTTTTTGTTGAAGATGACCCCCTTGATATTCCCTAGCACAATAAACTGCTCATTTGATGGAAGCTCAGCTGTTTTTCAGTTGATAAATATATGCTGGCCATAAAGCTTAATAGAGGATATTGAGGAAACCCAGCGCGAACGCGACGTTTGCGCGGCTTTTATCCGTTGAAGCGCAGGTGTCGGACTGATAAACTTTGCCAGTGACAGCTGGCCATTTGTTTCGCGTCGTCGGCTTCACTTCTCCAGACTACGCGTAACGTGAAATCTGCCAAGGTGTCATCACAAAACACCGCCCTGCTGCGTCGGTGGGTTTGATCTGTGGACCTTGTCGGCTGACCGCACAGTCTTGTGTCTACATTGAAATCATCAACCGTTGTCACCCGGGTTTTTGCGAAATCCGCTTTTCAGAACTTAACACCCGAATCCCACAACACCAAATGGCCTCTTCTGTTGCTGGTCAATTCAGTTGAAAGGAAAGTTTCAGCCTGGGACCGCGAAATGCCAACTTAAGCACAAAAGGTTCACATTAAGCAGTAGCAACCAATAAGAGACCAAACAAAAATAGGGACCAGAAACGAAAGCAATAGGAGACCAAGCAAGTTATCTGCAATGGGACCAAATATCAGATTTCCATCATCATTCGCATGAGGCAGGGACACAAACGTCTGCAAGAGCCAGAAAGCGAGGTTAAACAGCCTAAACTTAATTATCACAAAACAGTGTTGAGCCCGATAAGGCTTCACGGTGACTTACAGCTCAGTGAAATGACACCTTCAATGTGTATACAAAATGTGTTGCTATCTAATCTAGCCTGTCATCGCGCAAGGGGCTCCACGACGACTTCTTTTACCTATCAGAGGCAGTCTGCAGCTTTGCGTCGCTGCAGTATGCGGATTAAGAACAGCTTGACATCGATCAAGATGGCGGTAACGCCTTAACGACCAACGATAAGTCGCCATTCTCCATTCCCAAGGGTCACTGAGTGCTTTCGCATTAGCTTAATGCTGCTAAACGAGCCGCCCTGCGTTCCGGAAACTTGGTCGAGATTTCCTCTCCCATACCCAGTCTTCGGACAATGAGTGAAGCCACTCAGGGTCACAAACAAGACCCCTACGCACTGATGAGTGTTCAAGAGTGAAGTTACACGTACACTGCAGCATAGTTGTTGCAGGAAAAAAAAGATAAACTTGGAAATGAAGAACATTCGATGAGAAAAGTGTCAATCACGACAAACACAATCTCCAGCGAGTTTTCAACTGTACCGTAAACGAGTATTTGGCATTTAAGCATGCCGCTACACACTTTGTTCTCTATCCTGAAATCTGCGCAAATTCATCAACCATCTTTGCGGTACACTCAGAAGTCGTTATTTATCTTGACAGCAAAGATTGTTCACAGATACCAAATGTATTGGATCAACAAGCAGTGAAACAAGGTGTGAAGCTTTTGGAAAACAAGAGTAAGTTAAATGTATCTTTGGGTAGCGCAAATCTTAGTATAAATCAGAGGACAGATCAAGCGTGGACGGATATAAAGTAGTTTCAGAGTCGGTGAAACATAACAGATACTTTTTAACTGTTTCTCTGAACACTTAGCGCTCGACAAAACACCAAGCAGATGTGATGCACAAACTGATGGCTGTGAGCCTTCCAGAACATTCCAGCAACCTTCCTTCATCAGGTGGCTTTTTAGGCTTTTACGCTTCTGGGAGTGTGGTTTACAACTGCAGCGGCTTTGCTTTCTGTGCTTAAGAGTTTCAATATCATTAATTAGGGATGGAAGCGATCCGAAAATCGCGTGCCTAACCCGCCTGCATTATACGGCGATAAACGTGATCGGCGTGCGCTTTAATCGCACATCAGGAGAATTTCTCGTCGACGATCAAAATCGAGCGGCCACCTGGTGCATACTACAGCATTCGAGCTCCATCATTCCCCGGAAAGCGGCTTCAACAATCTGCATTTCGGTATAGACACGATCACCAGCACAGCACATCAAAATTCCAACGTCCGGCCAATTAAAGTCGTTTCACGTGCGACCCATACGCAATTAGAAAGCCGCTGCCTGGGCTGTAGTTTTAACTTGACAGTTTAATGTGGACTGTCCTGCCGGGGATGGCTTGAAGATATTGAATTATCTCCTGGTAACAAAGTAGTTCAGAGAAAACAAAATTACTACTGACGTATTTCGATATCGTCGTCAGCTTGTTTGATCGTTACAAAGTTGTTGTGTTGTACGTAACTCTTTCCAGGTCTTCATTTCCCATTATTGTTGACTTGTTCAGTTTAGAAAAGCACGTCAGCTGGCCTTTAATGCTCCCGTGCGTCTGAATATTCAGAACTTAGAACTAAATTTGAACATTTTTCAAGGAAACTTACTGTAAGTCCATTGTCTCAAGTGATGTCAATAAAACGGTTAGGACACTGCTCACTAACTTAATTAATTTCCATTGTTGCTAGTGCGATCTCGCTATCGGATCAAACTTTTTGCCATTGACGAATTTTCGCAACAACAACAATGACGATAAGCCAACCTTTGTACCATGCAGATTGAGATCGAGAATTCTGCTGGAACAAGTTACATACGAAGCATCACGACATCGATCGTCAGGAACAAATTGTTGCTGGTGATAGCAAGCGTGGTAATGACAGATGTAAACGTTCACAATTCACAGGTTATTCGTTGTAGAAAATCAGGTTCATGGTGACAATGCTGTGATGATAACTTTACTGACTAACCGCTCACTGACTGGTTTGTTTAATGTTTTTCACGTTTAGTCCAACAAGTTTGCAACGTGCGAGTGGACTATTCCGAATCAATTGTTCTCTTAGGTGGGCAAGTCAACAGTTTTCGGAGTGGGAAGCTTTTAAGGCAACTTGTGAACAATCAAGGGTGCCTTTTGCACAACACTGTGTGATTGGTTAAAGACTGAAACAGCAGTTGATACGAAAACCCAGACAAACTTTTGAAAAGTGAAGCTAGACGTTTGGCGGCACACGTTTTATATAACCATTGCGTTGTGATTAGAGACTTCAAGCTTTCTTTGCGAGACGCGTTTCAAAATTTCCACTCTAAATTTCGTAACAAATCAAAGTTCTGCCGGCCCCTTTGCAATCTTTTCAAACGCTTACCTTACAAAACCGTGTTAAAAATAAAAAATGGATTCAACAATTTTAGTGTGTCTTGTTTGAAGCAAAGAAAATAAAAATCTACCCTGAAGTCGAAATCCAGAGTAGAAAAAATACGTTCATATATTCTGGCAGGAGAAAAGAGCTTATGTCAGGATATCACTGCAGAAAAGTAATGCTGTATTCTGGTTGTATGAGATGCATCGTAATATCTGACTGGCTACCACCCACAAGAGTTAGCTGTAAAAAAGGAACACATTTTTGGTGGTGAACAAATGGCAAAACACAAAAAACAAGAACTGCGTGAAAGCCGCTCTTTTTAAAAGTGTGCTACTGCCACCTTGTGGAATCGTTTTTAACATTGTTCGAGGTTTATTAGTGGCCACAGCAGGCCGTTCTCTTTCAAGAGTGTCATGTTTTGTGCGTTATGATCAGCGGTACTTCTAATGCTTGTAAAAGCTCTTTAATGAAGACAGATAGATTGATACTAAANGTAACTCTTACACGGTTTTCTATCAATCTATAACAAAGGGCAGTTTTTTCTTGAAGATAACTTAGAAAAGCTTTTCATTGGCTTGTTTGCAGAACAAAAACTGGCAGAAATAAAGTATACCCGCAATTTCGATTAAACTGTGACACACAACATCAGACGAACTTTATAAAACGATTCCATTCTGCGTCGTGCATCAGTAAAAAAAAACGATTTTCACCGTCCACAGCACACGGCAGAAAACATGCGCTTCCTAATATTTGGGCAATACAATCCAGTCTAAAGTGGTAATCTATGAATTCTTACGAAAGAAAAATTAACTTGACGCTCTTTGAACGGCATCGCAGGACAAAATGGAATTTCCGCACTGTGTTTTTCAAGGTGCTATACTGTGAACAAATCATAGCTACTGCAGTGGGGGCTAAGGAAGCCAATACCAAACTAGTTTGCTTATTCGGATAATTAATTCAATTTTGTGAGTGTTTGCAAAAATAAACTGCTCTACGCTTCTTTTATCTGCAACAAGGTGGTTGTTTATCAAGTTAACACCTTGACAAACAGCCAAGTCCATCACACAATATCAACAGATGAAGCAGAAATCTGATATCACAATGCATTGATTGTAAGGTTCAATTTGGATTTCGCCAATTTTAAGACTTTTGAAAGTGCCTATGAGGAACAATAAGATTATCGAAACCTGAACCAAGAATCAAAATTCTCATTTTGTCTCGATTTGCGCTGAATAAATTTGAATAACACAGATATCAAATTTTTGTAGGTGCCATGCACATGAGTCAACGCTGTGTGCTTCAGGCAAAGATAGAAATTCAAAAACCTCTGTAGTCATTTCTTCTTTTTGCCTATGAGCTGTTCTTTCCACTCATGAATGAAAAAGTACTCGGTATTAGGTCCTTCCGAAAGAAAGGAACGTTAATGTCTTTCTTATGTGAAAAAGTTCACCGGTGTTATCACTCTTGATGCTTCCCACCTGGTGCCGTTGGTCCATATTATCTTGCTTCAGCACTCACCCGTCAAAGACAATGGTGAACAAACTTTAGAAATTTGTTTGCGAACATTTTTTCTGCACTTTCAAAATCTTCTTCTTTCTAGCGCAAATATATTGTCAAGTTCATTTTTAAAGGAAAGAATTAAATTGTGCGTAACATTTTGTTTCCTAGTTTAACCACATTTCCGAGATGGGATAGTCTTCCTACCAAAGTGAAGGAATCTAAAACAAATTACGAAATTACAGCTGGTCCGGCCTGAAGTCCTGAACACAACGGCAACTGGTAGTGAAAGAAAGATGTAATGAACAGTTGATGCGGACGATACCGCAACTTCCGAGAACAAAACCGCAACTTGGTTCATTGCAGACGGAGACTGAGATTTCGTCAAAATCTTAAAGACCGAGACCTAAACGTTCGTGATGAAAAGTAAAACTCAAAACCAGAATAATGTTTGGCTTTGCTAAAATTTTTCATAAATTTGTCAAAAAACATCATCCACACTTCCAAAAGTTAATTTTGTCGAATTCCACTCATTTTTTCAAATTTTCTACTTTTCTTTCACCAAAGATCAGACGAACAGCGAACAGGCTGAACTGTTGGAGCTTTCACAGACTTGTCGATATAGGGCACTCAAAGTCTTCGAGACTGTCTCGAGACCGAGACGTGCTGCAAACTTCGAAACCGAGATTAGACGATATCTGGGGCTTGAAAGAATGAGACCTGCAAAATGAACCAAGAAGAGCTATCACTGGTATAAAATTATTGCTATACATGCCGAGCTCCTAAAAAAGTTAAAAGGCACTCCTAGGCCGTGAGACACTTTGGAATAAAGTCGCTTGCTCCAAGCGATGGAAACTAACTTTACTGATTAATGGGTAGCCAAGCACATTCAAGTGTTGTGGTGGATTTTTAGAACAGTAACAATGATGATGACGATTGGCTTGATGAAAATTTCGACTGAGCTTGAGCGGTTGAAAGAGACCCTAGAATGGTAATGTGTTTGTGAAGGTTTTTGGGAATTCGTGTGGGAATCCCTCTTTCAAAATTTCAGTCTTATATGTTGAGTTTTAATCTGCGTTGACTTACGGTAATCAGCCTCGTGATTTTTTCCTCGTGAAATTTATTTGGATTTAGTTTTGCTTGAAGGAAGCATTTCAATTCTATTTTTATGAAAGTCAACTTTCACTTGAGTATGCTGATCTTGTTTTACTATTTGTCGGTGTTTTTGCATGCCATTGTCATACGGCATTGAAAACACTCTGAATGTTTCAAGTAACGAAAGACAATGTTTTGCATGTCCACCAGACTTAAATTCAATAAAGTTTACGCACTTCTGATTGTACTCTCAGTAAAATTGCTTGCAAGTAAGCAGCATTGGATTAAGTCAAATGCAAACACGTAGGCTTATAAGCATAAGAAGATTTTCATAGAAGGAAGCATGCAGATAACACGTTTTCTTGAAGATTGCGAAACCGCTCCAAGCACAGTTTGTGGTAAGCAAAAGAAGTTCATCAACCGCAAAGTAAGACTACCACTCATTTACAAAGATGATGTTGCTTAATGTATTCGCGTATTTTGCTGAACCAGCTGCATTTTGGCTAATCATGGGTTAAGTAAAGTTAAATGTTCTTAGCATGAAATTCTTAATGAAGTGTAACGTATTGTAACAATAAAATCCATTTGTATTATGAAGACTGTCAAGGTTTCATTTGTCACACAGATTCTCATTTTGCAATGCAGGAACACATTGTAACTGAAAATTATCAAAAAAATCTTTTGCATACTTCTAATATGGTTGTACTTTATCCAAAATCTGGCAAAGAAGGTTTCCATAGAGCGCATTTTTATCAGGAAACGATTGAATATCAGCAAAATACGTATAAAATAACACTGTAATATTCTTAAAAGCAATATTCCGTCCAAATGCTACAAACTGCGAAACGTTCGCGCAGTTTTTAAGTTTTAGGTCATAAGATCAATCCAATACATCATATGCATATGAATAAAAGCGTTAAGATTTTCACCACCATTATGCTGAGGTCAAAGTATTCGTTCTTTGAGCATGTGTCATGAAACTACGGCAGGAGGCCAATTAGGTCCTCGAAGTCGCTTCATATGGGCCACTAACGCCACTTAAATCTGCCTCACAAAAGCTTTTGGGAAATATTTTGACAGATATGTTGTCATAACGTTTATAGATTTATTGCACAGTTTACCCAAACATGTTTCACATGGAAAGCTAAATGTTCTAGTTTTTTGTCTTTCCATGAACTTCCGTTATGATCTCAAGTTTGGAATAGATTAGTTTGTGGCATGGTCAAAGATCTTTATTTTTTCAGTTGTCCCGATCTCTTTCATAAAAGGTCAGTGGCGCCAGGAGTAAAGAATGCTGTAACGTATCCCTATCCCGCTTGAATTTACTTTAACCGCTTTTCGCATCACCGCTTTACGCTTTTTAAGCACAGACAGAACTTCACAGCAAAAGACTGCGTTTTGGAAATTCCAAACAACGAGAACATCTTTCCAATAGAGTGCATGGAAGTGCAAGACCTGCAGGCTGATGGTACGGGGATCGTCGTCGTTTGAGCGAATTGTTACAATCCACTGCTTGTCCGCACTATAGATCTCGGGGCAGGTGTTGAGCAGCTAATCGATTGTCTCATCATCTAGAACCGACAGGCTGTGCAGTCCATGGGGAGGTCGATGGATTGGACATTGGAGGACAACATGGTCAGCGGTTTGTTCTTCTGCGCCACACTCACAGGCCGCAGATGAGGCCATACATCATTTGTGTAAACAGGAAAGGAAACGTCCGACACCGGTGCGGAGGCAGTAAAGCCGGACCCACGCTGTTCTCGGAAGGGTTATTCCAGGAGGGTAGGTGCCGATGGCCAATGTCGGGGATGACAGGACCGAGTCTCGTAATGTTGTCCAACAACTCCGCATTTCATCGGTGATCCGCCCAGATCGCCGTACTTCTGTTGTTGTCGTCAGATGAACTGATGAGTTGTTGTGCAGCAGGTACAAATGGGTGTCTCGATTTGAGATGCCGTATATTCCCACTCGGTGCACAAGTGAGCGCTGAGTGGAGCGGATGTCCAGGCTCCATGGCACGGTGTTCTAGAGACAGTGGGGCTCCTTTGCGATGACGCTCAGCATGTTGGATGCCTACGAGGATGTGTAGGTTGTCCGCTTGTGTAGGACGCAGGCATTCAGCCACGATTGACAAAGCGTCGTTGATGACAGAATCAACGAGGCAGGTTTGAGCACTGAGACACCAGACAGGAGTACTCTGCTNTTGAGTGGACNAGGGCTAAGGTGGCTGCTCGCAACGTTGTTACCACTGCACCCCAGCGTGAGCCAGCAAGCCGCCTCAAGAGTGCGACNCGTGATGTCAACGTTTTGCGAAGTGACTCAAGGTATCAGTGATACGTGAAAGACCTGTCCAACGTTGCCTCTGAGTAACGTACGGGGATAACATAGGCATATGCCTTACTCGAAGGCTTTTCCCCCAAATTTCATGGCTGGCCACTCGTCGTAAGCCCTGCTGTTCGATCTCATAGCTTTGTACTGAAGCAGACAAAGAGATGCATGCAAACAACAGCCTCTTGTGCAAACATTGATTAAGAATGAGACAAAGGCACTTTATTCCTGAAAACAATAACAACTTGTTAGAAAAAAATGTAGCCATAAACGTTGACGTTGAAAAAACTTTGTAGTTCCACTTTAGTAAGAGAACCAACTGTTGGCAAATTACTATTTGCATCGCCATTGTATAGTTAAAGTTTTCAGTTTTGTTGCAACAGCTTTTCGCACCTTGGAGTCGAAAATATGAACACGTGTTGAAGAAACAACCATATTCCAACCAATCTATTAATACAAATCTGTTAAGTATTTCCGATGTCCTGCACGTCTAAAATTGAATCAAACTTCAGTAGCCATTCTTTCGTTTCACGTATGATCTGTTCCTTTTACTCATGAATGAAAAAGTACTCGGTATTAGGTCTCTCTGATGGAAAGAAATGTTAACTTTTTTCGTATTTGAAAAAGTTCACCGGTGTTATCACTCTTGATGCTCCACACCTAAGTCAAACGCAAACGCGTGGGCTGATACGCATAAGAAGATTTTGGAAGAAGGAAGCGTGCAGATAACACGTTTTTCTTGAAGATTGCGAAACCACTCCAACCAGTGGCGTACGCAGAAACTTTTCATGTGTGGGGGGGTTTCATGCAGTGGCGTATGGTGGTCATTTGTATTTGGTGTGCGCTCTTTGTGACGCCACAGTTTGGCATCATATTCATGTTTACATTTGAATGCATATTTCGGGGCAAACAAAACCTTTTCATGCATTATGCATACGGGGTCTGTTTATTGATGAAATACAACAATCAGTAAAATGATTTTATTTTTATAAATAATTGTAAAAATTCTTGCACTTGTCCTCTTCGCGTAGGCTTTGATGCAAATCTCACCTGTCTGTGTATCACATTTAAGATGTGAAAAAGGCTGTTGTATATTTTTCAGTTTTATTACAAACCACCAATCTTATGCACTGTAGACGTTTGCAGAAAAACATCGGAAATTTCATTAAATGTACTTTCTGTGTATAGCTGGGAGGGTCACTGAAGCCTCTGCGTTGGTATATTTAGTGTAGAAATCTCTGAAACAGTTGCTGCTTTTGGTAAGTAGAGATTCCATGCATTTTCTACAGTAAAATGCTATCACACCACTGTAATTTGGTTATACCGTATGCGCCTTCCTCCATTGCCTTTCACTTCGCGGAAATGACGGACACCACCAGTTAGGATTTCATGCCCGACATGCTTTTGGTTGCGGGCCCCCGTTGCTTCATTTCTTGCAATGTTTTACAGTTCTTTTGCGATAGAAATAAGGAACCAACGTTTTAGTTTCCGTATTCCGTAGAGGGATGAAGGATTGGACAATACACATGTGGTATTTTTCTTGATTTAAAAAAAGCATTTGATACTCTAAATCACAAAATATTGCTAGACAAACTTAACCATTATGGAATTCGTGGTTTGGCTTTAGACTTTTTCACATGATATTTGAAGAATAGACAGCAGTTTGTTTTTGCGAATGAAGTTAAGTCTGATAAGATGCAAATTACTTGTGGTGTGACGCAAGGTTCGACTCTTGGTCCTGTGCTATTTTTGTTGTATATTAATGATCTCCCCCTGTCTTCCAATATTTTTTGTAATATTTTTGCTGATGATACACCATTACTTATTTCTGATACCGATACTACTAATTTGGAGAAAAAAACTAATATCAAATTAAACAGTGTACTCAATTGGTTGCAAAAGAATAACCTTACATTAAATCTGTCTAAAACAATAACTATTTTATTCAATAATTGTAACCGACCGGTAATTTAAACATAAATTGCAACAATGTTCCATTAAAACAAGTTAACTCTACTAAATACCTTGGCACCATAATTAATTCCAATCTAACATGGAAAGAACAGATTCCTTCAGTTGAAAAGAAAGTAGCTCAAGGATGCCACACCCTCTTCAAACTTTAGCTAATTTCTGATATCAAAATATTACGGAAAGTCTACTTCTCTTTAATTTATCCTCATCTCCAATATGCAATTCTGACTTGGTGTAAAGTCACTGCAACGTATTTAACTCATCTGAAGGTACTTCATAACCGTTCGATACGCTGTATTTGTAAAATATTTAGAGCTGCTCACATCCCAATGCTAGATCTATATCACTCATGCAAAATATTTGAAATTAATCAAATATATGAATACGATTTAGGAAAATTTATGTACAAAATAGTTCATAACTGCTTTCCAAGTTTCATCTCCAGTTGTTATTCTTATATTAATGAAAGGCATAATTATCCCACTAGAATAGCTACTAACAACAATCTCACTACAACTTCATCAAAAAATATTTAACACAAAGATCTATACAATCCACAGGGCCAAGACTCTGGAACAATATTCCCAAAGACTTACGAAATAAATCATTCCTAGTCTTTTGTCCAATATACAAAAAATATTTACTGGATCAAGTTACCGTAAAACCTCTATTTGAACGCCACCTCTAATAGAACGCCACTATAAAGGAAGGGTTGAAAAATAGAGCGCCACCCTCTAATTCAGGGGTTCCCAACCTGGGGTNCATGTACCCCCAGGGGTACATTTGCCTACNTCAGGGGNTACATTTATTGTACAGCCGCATCATATTACGTTTGGGTCATAAAAATGAACTTTACCTTTATNGTTCTAAAAATCTAAAAGTTACAATAAAAATTTAGTATACTTTTGTTATTTTTCAACCTCAGAAATTTCAANCGAAGTGGAAGATATTACAACGCTGTAGCTTCATCATAGGCTATACAGTAGTCAACATAGCAAAAATATTGAGCGAAATGNCACTATACAAGGGGACAACAAACCTTACAGAAAATACGAACATTCGGAAACCAGTGCCTGCCTGTCTGGCGTTGCATTGAAATGCATTGGAATAAACGAAAGTGGCGGGCAGTAATACTGGTTAGTGCACTGGAAGTAGCCAAAATTAGACCAAAATTGCCCACAAGCCAATATGCTGGCAGCGTTCTCTCTGACCATAGCCAGGGACAGGCGCTGGTNGAATCANTGTTGCTTCCTATGATCACCGGACAAAGACGTTTCTTTGCAAGGCCGATCAAAAAGAGGCAAAGGACTTGCCATACACACCAATGGTTTCAATTGCGACTGGTTGAAAGCAGTAATTGTTAAGGTGGTCATTGCAATTTCGGCATATTGCAACCTCAGCGTCTGTTGCTACAGTGCCTGAATGGCACTGTTTTTGTGGTGGCACTGAGCAAAGGTGTCCTCAACTGTCACACGCCATACTAGGAAGTAGTAGATTAGGGTTGAGGGGCCCGAGGCAAGGCTGAAAAGGAGGCCCTCTGATGACGTCTTCATATTCAGACATTTGCGGGCCACCCGCCGATACGTTCCTGAGACTATATGACATGACTGACATATCGGAAAATGCAAAAGGAGGACATTCATGATGCACAACTTTAAGAGCACTGAAAGTTGGGAAGACAAAGCTAGTGACACATAACAATTAAACGACAGTATCGCCACGCACTTCTCTAGTTTTACAGTTGCTGTCGAGGTCCCCTTTGAAAACAGAGAGCACTTACACATTACAGTGTTTGTTGGGGGTCCATTTGCAAGCACGGCACTTAGGCTGCACATTACACTTACCATTGGGGGCCCTTTAAAAGCAGAGTCCCTACACATTACAGTTGTTACTTGGGGGCCCCTTGAAAGCAGAGTAGCCTATACACATTGCAATTGATGTTGGAGGCTCTTATGAAAGCAGAGAGTACTTACACATTACAGTTGCTATTGGAGGCCCCCTTGAAACAGAGTAGTCACACATTGCAGTTGCTGTTTGGGGCCTCTTTGAAAGCTGAATACCTGTGCACTACAATTGCTGTTTGGGGCCCTTTGAAAGCAGAGTACTTACACACTACAATTGCTGCTGGGGGGCCTTTTGAAAGCAGGGAACTTACCTATGAACTGCTTCGGAACATAAGATATGAGTATGTAATACATTTTCACCACAAAATACGGAATTTAAAACACGTCGAGGGGCCCCTGTAAAGGGGGAGCCCGTGGCAAGTGCCACTCTCGCCTCCCTTTAAACACACGACTGATACTAGGCTTAGGCCTCTTTACCCAGGGCCCAAAGTCAATCCATCAGGCTTCCTCCTATCCCCTGTCAAGCCGATAGGCTCCAAGGTTGAGGGAAATAAATGCGGGTGAATGACCTTTCGAGAATGGACTTGATGTCTGAATGTCTGGCGAAGCGGCCTGCATTTCTGAAGTAGGAGAATCCATGGAGCCCTACCTTATCAACGGTTTACCACAGTGGCATTTTGTGTTTACAAAAATTTTGGCAACAGTTCGGAGGGCAATTGCAACACGGAGCTCATCAGCGCTGAGTAGGTTTCTAACGTTAGCAATTCTGACCAGGCAGCAGTGACGCTCTCCTGTGCAGCCTGTAGCCGGCATTTGTCCCAAGGACTGCGAGCACTGAGGAGGACATTGAGTTTATCTCTGCAGGCGTGGTCAACCCAGGCTGATTGTATTTCTTTTTAGTGGCAGGCCTAATGAATAATGCTGTTCGGACCAAGCGTCATTTGCGTCGTTTACTTCACCATCAGGGGTTCTTGTTATGAGGAGACAAACTGTTGACGAGGCCCTAACAGACATGGGACGGTGACAGGAAACAGGGCAGAGACAGGTCTGTAG
>JGI24158J21664_10001015_pt1 | contig 29644 bp, 19 predicted proteins | sample Ectturendosymbi3_FD_21664 | JGI IMG/M metagenome (IMG submission 21664)
ATCTCCAAACATGGCATCATTGGACCGTTCTGGTTCGAGGACGACAATCGAGAACTTTGCCCGCCGGATCCAAATGTGCCTGCAGCGCCGGGGAGCTCATTAGGAGCACATTTTTGAGCGCCAGTGAAACAAAGAGTTTTTGTAGTACAGACTTGAAACTTTGGAGATGTCTGCTAAACAGGCTTGAACTAATGTAGCTGAAGTTTTGTGTCAATCTAAATAAAATAATGGAAGTTATTCGATTTTTGGTGATGATCGTTCTTTTTGTGTCACCCTGTACATGTTTCAGCTTTGGTTGTTTATAAAACCTCTGCTAAAAAATCGGCCATATTTACTACAAAGCTACAAAACCTCAACGACTGCTCTCCGACTTTAAACTAAATAGTACCTTGGATGCTTCATCTTTTTTCACATAATACAGTTATATACGAATGGGCGGCTAGCATTTTTGATTTGCATTTTGCCAGGTCGAGACAGATTTTTAGAACGAATTGAGGTCGGGAAGCAAAGATACTTATTCCATATGGCAGTTGTTGTTGTTGGATGCAATGTACCACGCAAGTTTCCATTCACCGAACCTTTCGTAAATGAAAAAGTAATGCATGATTTCTTCAAAACGTTGATGCACATTTTATTACTGCACAAAACAAACTGTTCGTTGGCCCCCGCTCAACCCCTGAGACTGACTCACCGAACCCCTTTGGTTCGATCGAACCCAGGTTCAGAACCACTACTCTGTAGAGCGTTTAAAAAAGCGATTCAGCAAATGTCGTCACCAAAAACTAAGCGAGAAAAACTAGAAACGGAAGAACATTTGTCAAAACGTCAGATTTCTATTAATAAAGGAGATAAGAAATTTTTCTCAGCACGAATTCAACAAAACCATCAAGGATAAAATACACATATCAGCGAAAAGAAACAAAGTCACACACAGACAAGGTTTTCAACTGAAACGCTTACTGAAGTTTGTTTCGTGAGGTTTTTTGAAGACGTTGCAGTAGTTCAAATTGCAGCAGGAGTAGCAGGCGTCCCCCCCATCGCACGGACTCGCACGTTGCAGCGCAGCGCAGGACTGCTGGTGCGAACAGCGCTTCGATATGAGCATCCTCCCCTCATGCTGTCTCGTCTCAGTCATGCAAGACCTCTAAGCAGAAGTAAGAGCGAAAGGTATTTTATAAAATTCTGTAGAATGTTCTGCTAGCGGCATAAGTGCAAAAGGCAATTTATAGTGAAGAACAAATATCGGTGTTTGGAAGGAAAGCGGTGATTAATCCCTGCTCCCTGCGACCGCCCTTGGGGATCGAAAGACCCGATAGCTTTTTTTAAATTTAATGTACTTCAAGAACATGTTACAAATATGTTCCTTTATTACTTTTCCTAATTTTCGGAGACAAATCTAATAATGTACGTACTTATTTTAAGTGCCCCTGCAAGCCCATAATAAACGTTTCGGATGTTATAGCACTCCATGGTTGCTTGATGTGTAACTCGGCCGAGGCCCATTTCAACATTTGATTTCCAGGTGTGTTTTCCTGCTGGGGCATCAGTAGATCCCTGGTTACCTGAAGCTTTCCTTGCTTCTAGTGTAGTCAGTGTTTTGCAATATACTGATGTTTTGTGCAGTTTCAGACCCCTGGTTATACTTCAGGCAACGAGAGTCTAAACGCATCCCAGAGGGTCAGGTCAGGGCCGTCGCCAGCGGGGGAGGCAGTGGTGACCAGCCCCCCATTTGAAATCGGTGTCCTCCCATTTCACGTTTGGCCCAACGGTTGCTGCATGCATCCAATAATGTATTTTAAAAATGTGGCCCCCTTTCTGGGTTTTGGCCCCTCCTTCTGGTTTTTGGCCCCCTGCTGCTAAATCTTGGCGACGGGCCTGGGTAAGGTACCAGAATTGTATGTAAACTAAACACCAAATGTCTGTTTCGCTACACGTATATGATTTTGTTATGACGAACGAGTGAGAGCCGTTCCAGGGAAGACAAACACAATTTGACCGGATCTGACGGAAGGTTACTGACATGTCCAAGAAAACGTATCTAATTTCGGTCCCATCACGTCCGAGGTAACCTTACGCGTTACTTGTATTCAACATCACCTGAGTGGGGTTTTAATCATATTTTCCCCGACGTTAACCGTAAAACAAGTCGCAACTTCGCTTAAGTTCAGTGTTATCTTTAAATGAAAAAAACGTTCAATTTACTTCGTTTGTATATTGCGCTGATAAACTCATGATAAGCTCTTTACCTACCGAATGTGGCATGTTACAGCAAAAACAGAGAAATTGTCGACAATCTGGTTCCGATCAACTTTTCAAAAATTAGTTTTGCAACACACACAGCTGCGTGATTATCAAACAGCCGTAGCAGGTGTCTTCCAGTTCTTTCTACCATTTGCAGTGATACACAATATGACCATAACTAGACGTACCAGCAATTACTCAACTCTAGGAGTTTGGAACAAACTTTTATTTTATACATCGTGTAGATATTTTGAAGCTTTCTGCTTTTCCAGTAACCTTATCAGAAATATTAAAAGTACCGTCTTTCCTGGTTGCATATTCCAAAACAGTACGCCAGATTTATGGTTAAACCAGACATATTGCATCCATCACGCCGGCTACCAAGCAAAAGAAGACGTTTACATTGCTTCTTTTTGTTTTGCAGATACACAATTTAAATTCAACACGTACCCAACACAGCACAGACGCTCGTCACAATGAAAGCGGTTAAACGCCGCTTTGTTCACAAATGTCTCTTTCGTTCCAGCAGTAACAATTTAGTCAAAGCCCAACAGATTGTTGCTAACTTTACCTGATTGGGTTCGCACTCTTGAATGGTTCCCAGTCTGTTACACTCCTCGTTTGACTTCATCTCGTGGCAAACGAAACACCTCAGCAAAGGTAGGCCGCCACCTCGAGGCACAACTTTCGAATATTCCCCACCAGTCGCTCCTCCGTAAATGTCCAACGACCGGAGAGACGGGGGTAAAACGCCTATGATTCAGCAGAGCAGTTTTTCCCACAGTCAAATCTGATTCGATTGCGTCAGCTTTGCAAAGACTAATTACTTGTTAATATATAAATGTGCAAGTTCGAATCATTGCAAAGTCATGAATGCGGAGCCCAGTCGGTTTATTCCTTGAAAACGTGCAACAAAGCTAGAGTTTTCAGTTGCCGATAAGCTAACAATGCTATCTTTACTGATGCAAAATAATTACGTTTTTGATATTTCAAGTGTCTCCAATTTACAAAACGCCTTTACATGAAATGCGCTTTTGACCGTGACAGTTAAAACCATCGCTCTTGTTCAAGAAAGTTAACTGCGAAACCATCATTAGAGCCGGATAATTTACGGTTGATATGTCGCACCTCCACGTCACACGTGTTGAAACGTTTCTGGGTAACTACTGCCAGTAATAAAAACAATCTTGATCGTCTTTGTATCGCCTTTTATTCCCGGTTAGATAAAAAGTGGGAAGTTATTTGTTTCTGTTCCTTGCATTCGGTTCGAATCAATTGAAATAGTCGAAGTAAGTTTTCCTAACGAAATCTCAAATAATCAATTTTTTGAAAAGTAATGTAGGTAAACTTACATTTAGCTTGCGGTTAGAGACGTGAGTAACGTTTGTGCAAAAATATTACGAAAATCTTTTCAAATGAAGAGATGCTGATGAAGAAAAAGGCATGCAGTTATGTTACCTAAACAGACTTCCTTGTAATCAAAGCAGCAGTCGTTCTTCGTCAGACAGACTCTGTCGCAATGACAGCCAAGAAATCTTCCTTCGTCGGTCAGTATCCCTGTCCGGTCATCCCACCAAGCAGCTCGGCAAACGGGAAAAAAATTAAAGCAAGACTGACCTGAAATAAATTTTGTCTGCTTTTGCAAATGATCTTTGAAAATTCTCGTTAACTTTTGTTAAAAAGAATTGTATCTCAGTTTGTTTCTGGCAGCTGCATTTAATGTTAAACGAAGTGACACATTTAATTGTTCATGTCGTAGAAGAAAAAGACTGTCAAATGCACGCCCACAGGCCAACAGTAAGTACCGTAGTTCACTATTAAAAAATACGTTTGACAAAATAATGAGCTACCTTGATTCCAATTTCTTGTGGTTATTTCTGTGTATCTTTCTCGTGTAGAGTTATTACAATCAACATACTTCTCGTCAGATCACAAAACAACCAGAAAATAAATTCAGTAATAATTTACATACAGTCATATTAACCAAAGAAGAGAGATGATTATTAACCACAATAAGCCAAGTGCTCCATTCCAAGTTACACATCGCAGCTGCCGAGGCAACTCATGTACAAAGCAGGAATGGGGCGCAGCAAGCTGCGATCTTTACCTCACCACGTGTCACAATGAATGTCATGGTTGGCTGCGCTTTAAAACAGACGATTCTGACGCACAAAGGAAACAGGATGCAAGCTGTCCAGAAAATGAATGCATAGAGCTGAGGAGTGGAAGGAGTTGAGGGAAGGGGAGTGTGAGGAGTTGAGGAGTGGGAGGAGCTGAGGGAAAACGCACTTCAAATTCAAAGATGAGCATCGCAGTTGCAATAGAAACAATTTATTCTACCACCAATTCAGCGATAGCAACGAAGTTTGCTATCTTTATTCAAGTTGCAATAAACTGTTGGTGACGTCTCGCAAGTCAGCATTTAAATTGCGTCAGTGACGAGTTCGGCATGGAACCTTTTGCCATTTTTTCAGAGGTTTTAAAGCGTGTTACAGTCATTTCAACATAAGCATTTGAGGTTTTACGAGTGCCGCTGACTGAGGTCTACCTGCCGTTTGTATTTTTTTCTTTCTGTCGCGAGGTGAGCTTATCACGATTTTGTATGGCGAACTTGTGATTGCACATGACTTTACAGCAAGATTAGGGAAACTCAAGAGAAGCGATTAACTGGCGGGAAAGTACTTTCACATTCAACAAAAACAGAGTCTTTTTATCTCAGATGACAGAGTTTAGCTTCTCCGTTATTCTTCCCAGGGTTCGTTGGCCTGCAAGCGACAAGTTGTCTGAAAGAGAACTACTTCGTTGTCGCGTTGGGCCTTAGGGCGGTGATATGCCACAAAGTGTACGGTTTTACAGTTTTGTCATAAACATTGCGCTGTTCTCGAATGATTTCCTTTCTTCGCCTTAAACTTTTTCCGCCATTTTGCAATTGCGTTTCGTCACACAATCGTCCCAAAGTCAAGGTTGGCGCACGCGGAACGACCAGACCGTACAAAGATGCACATGTACAAACATGGCGATGCATGCAATGTGATTATCCGGTAATCAGGTATGGAGTCGGTTCGCGTTAGCGCTGAAAAGGAAATGATGGTGTGCGAAGCTCGTGTCTGTTGCGCTTCGAAAAGGATCGCTTTATATACAGGAGGAAACCATATGACCCCCAATATGCTGCATAACGAATTGCACAGTAACTTCTGCAAAGCTCCTGACTCCAGTTAACGTGTCTAACACGATTTTTGTCATCCCACCTCTTGCCAGGGGTGGGCAGCAGTGGCGCCAGCATCGGAGCAAGAACCCGCGTTGGAGCTCCCCACTTAAGTTTGTCCAGCGCATTGTTCGCGATGACGAAACTGTTTTCAGTTGTTTTTCTCTGCTTTGCTGCAGTGTTGGAGAAGAGTGGAGCCAACGAAAGTGCTCCAACACGTGAAGGAAGCAAGATAAATTCCATTACAATGCTACCGCGTGTGGCCAAGCAACCCTGAAGTGAAATAAGTTTTTAAAGGGCCACGCACGCAACGCCTATTACATAACTTAGTTGGGAAGGATAAATTAGAATTGGCCTGGGCTGGTTTCGCGTGTCTTGCCTGGAAAATAAGCGCTGGAACATCTATTCTTGTTAACAATAACACGCCTACACCAAACACATCATGTTTTGGAGTAAGTCCAGGATTTTGGATGCTGGTGTTAATAACTTTGACTATTTCAATTTCTGAGATTATTACCTTATCAAAACCAAATATAAATCTATACATTGAAAAGCAGACTTCTGCGATTTACTGTAAAGTTCCCAGCAATTTGAACAGTTAAAAGTTGTCAACAGATGGATTTGTCGTAGCTGTGCAAAACGATGGTGAACAACTTTCGCTGCGAAAACGTCCACGGTTTAAACCGCTGCAAACAAAGCACAACCGCTATAGTCTTGCAGAGCGTTGGCATTGCCATAACAACCATGACAACTATAGGCTAATTCAAAAAAAACTTTGTGGAAACGAGTTGCAATGTGTGTTAACAAAACACAGCACGGTAAAACTTTTTCATAGTGACCGAATCAAAAAACATGAAGATAAAAATGAGTAAATTACATGCTCTATTCCAGTTGTTTCTTCAAAACATTCATACTAGAAAAAGTAACTGTTTGCCTTAAATAGTTTCTTCACCTAATCTTTCTCTATGAAAAACTTGAAATATGCAAAAGAAATCGAGATCAAATCGAAACATGTGCATGTCTTTTCTTCACGTAAAGCCTGCTACTTGCTGTGGACATCATCTGTTGTAATAGCGGGTGGAGCAAAGCAGACAAAACCTACATCACAAAGGCGTCGCGTCCATTTGCGGGGGTCGATCGTCGCATAGATTATTGTGACGTGCTTGCACGTAGGACATCAAAACGTGTCTTTTTCTTGGAGACACCGACGGTCAACAAGGATCATGTGATGAGAGGCCGCGACCGCCTCAAGCAGAGTAATTGGACGATTTAGCTTAAGCTCTCTCAAGCGGTTTGTTTAGCATGTTCGAACCAGTCAATTTTCGAGCGTAATCCCCGCGACAGCACTTGAGATAGGTGGAGATTCCAGCGATTTAATACGCCGACACAAAACAGGTTTCAAAACAACAGCATACGCCTTTGAAACTTCGACAGTCGTTGCAACAAGTTGCTCGTTTGCAAGTGATCCCCTGCACGGCATTCCAGCTCGTTTATATCGTTGCTTAATTTCTCCCTTCAGGCACATCCGATAACTTAAGAGCTTGCATTCTTTTTTTGATCTCTGGCCACAATTCGATACTTTGGTATTTGGAGCGTACACCTGACCTGGCGTTTTAGAAACCATCGTGTCTATAAAAGTTCACACATATATGATATTAACTAACTATGCGGCATCTTGATTTAGATAGGAAACTATGATTTAGACTTTCACAAAAAGCTTGTTCATGAAATATGCTTCCATAGCCTCTTCCGAAACCGTACAGATTTCTTTCAAAGTCACTTTGCAATGAAAATCTCGTGCCGCAAATATTTGATTACTTTTAGAAGCTTCGGAGTAAATGCAGGGAAATGAACCTTTCTCTGCAGATGAATTTTAATATGCTGCTTTTACCATTTTAACTCAGCAACAGCCAGTAGCAGTTATGTTTTCATGATAACCCAATATTTTACAGTTCACTTGTCATTAAATTTTCAAATCGTGTCGTGAAGCTATAAAAAATTTAAAAAAAATCAAAAGTTTGATTTCAGATGTCAATATTTTCAATGGTATGGTAAACAGGCTGAAGCTCAGCTACTTTTTCAAATTATCTTTAACAATGCGGTTGAATGAGGCAAGCAAGTTGTAGCTAAAGCCTTGCAATCAGGATAAGCAAAGTTTAATGACACCAACAATTACAGGTAACGTTGGTAAGCTCAAAAGACATGCAGAACGTCTTATCACTTGATCTCCCATGATTAATTTCTCCGAGCATTCTCATAAAATCTTAATCATACTTCTTTTTCTCACTTACGTCGGGAGTTGGGTCGGGGCTTTTCTGCCAAGTTACAGTTGTCATGGCTGCAGCAGTATTGACACACGGAGTTGTCGTAACCTTCATTGCATCTTTTCAGCCCGGCAGCTTCACCCGGGAAGGATGACAAATCTTTGTTGTGATCGCTTTGAACCTTGCACGACAGGGACTGGGAGCAGCCTTTGCGAATGCTGTAAACTCCACCGTGTTTTCGAGTCTCGACAAAGCACGCGTCCTGTCCAATACAAAATGGGGAACAATTTGACAAATATGCAGCAAGCATGAAGTCACTTGGACAGAATATATCTGCGGCTGTGCAACGAGACATCGGGGATCATATTGGTAAAAATTAACACCTTACGAAAGAACAGTGATATGGGGAGAAGTTAATCCGGAATACAAAAATTGCCTTTCCACTTGTTTAAAAACGTATGTGTGAATGTTATCACAGTAATAAATTTTCTGTACATTTACTGTACGTCATTCCTGACTAGGACTGGTTTGTTTTTAACAGATTGTTAACATTTTTCACCTGGGCATCTTCTTATTTGCTGTTTTGTGCTTTGGTGAATCTGTTTTTTTTTTTGTTTTCTTGCGTGCTTTCTTTATAGATGGATGGATGGATGCGGCTTTTGTGAAGAAAACATAGCTTGTCTTTTTGCCTGCTATTGCTGTTGCTGTTATTTTCTATAATGCTAGATGCGTCTTTAGATTGGATGTACATGAGTAGGGTGATCCAAAAAGACGTATCCATTCTATTATCGCAATCACTTCATATCAACTTAACCCAGGATTCTGTTCTCCAGGTAAATCATAGAGATCCAAAGTTTTATTTCCCAGTTTCAATGTATCAATCAACAAGATGTTCCGTGCAGCAGAAGATCAAAATTGTTGAGTCCTGTTTCGCGACGAAATCAGTTGGTGTCAAAACTCAACGACAATTTCGGAGGAACTTTTCAGGCAGAAGCTCTCCAACCAGACTCACAATAAAGCACCTCCAAGACAAATCATTAATGGCATTTCCGTAAAGGGTCGTAATGACATTATCGAGCCGTACTTGTTCGAGGATACTGATGAACGTCCGGTAAGCGTGAACACAGAGCGATACATTGAACTAAAGAAAAGAAAATTCATTCCGGCACTGAGAGGTGGAAGTGAGGAATGGATACTGTTATTTGTCAGCACGATAGAGCAGCACCCTGTACTAAACATGGCTTTTTGAAAATAAGTTGCTTAAAACCAAATTTTGTGGTAAGTGGCATTTAATTACACACCTCTTCCCCAAACTTTCCAAGTGGGGGTATCGACTACATAACCCAAGGGTTTATTGGGTCTCCCAGCTACAAGCCTGGGAATTTTTTCAGTTATGTACTGAGATCATTTGTTTTTATTGTTTCGAACCTGGGTGGGTGTGTCGTAAACAATGAAATACTACAACACTTGTTTTCTTTGCACAACGGTTCAGCAAAAATTGGAAAGGAATGGACAAAACAGTTCCTTGTAACCGCTCGAAAAAAACATTTGAAATGGTTAAACACGTTCCGATAATGTAGAGCAGTGGTGCCCAACCAAGGGTTCTCACACTCCCAGGGGGTGCTAGACATCATTCCAGGGGATGCGAGAAACGTCCATCTTAATGACAGGAACTTTATCTATTTATTACTATCCTGCGTTTTTTGTCTTCGTTTGCAATGGATTATAGAGAAAAACGCGAGGTTCGTTCAAACGTATATTTCACGGTATTAATTGTTTGCGTAAACATTAACTGCAATCTATTTTTCTTATTTACGAGCTTATAGTAGTTTTTGCTCGAATGAACTAACTAGATATTGACACTGTCGTTTGTGACGTGACAATTACTTTTCTGGACAATTCTAAAATAAAGTTTATTTAAATGTTAATCTGTGTCATCTTTTATTGTCCATATATTTGATTTTTTGACATGTTAAAAAATTTTAATTCCTTTTTAAACATTTGAAAGCTAGTTCTTGATTAAAATTTTAGGGGTGCCATGCCAACAAAAATTTTTAGGGGTTCAGGAAACAAATCCTGATGTAGAGGATGGATGAAGTGCTTTGACAACATCAGACTCATTGAAAACCTGCACATCGAGCACAAATCAACTGTTGGATATTATCATACCAGGACCTCTATGACTCGCATAAAAGCATTCGATAAAATTATGTGGGTCACCTATTCTATCACACTTGTAGACTGTATGAGTATAGTGCGGAAGAACTTCAAAAATTAACATACCAGTGGGTCAAGTTTCATTGGATTCATAATCATTCGGTCATTGTGGCTGACGGTAACCATATGTGAAAAAAAGATAGATGACCTGGATGCAACATGCCATGAGACTCAGAATACAAAGTAAATAAAGCAAATTTTCGTAAGGATATTTGCTGCTGTGAATTTTTCGTCAACAGAAAAGAAAGACACACAAACCGGAATGCAAAAAATAACAAAATATCACGGCAATTTCTTGCAAGAATGTTGGTATTTGTGAGAACCAAATTAAGAGTAATGGTAAAAAATAGACCAAAGGAAGCTTTCGAAAAGAACCGCGAATTACTGAAGTCAAGTGCAAAAATGACTAAAAGGAAGTTCATCCAAGCTGAAAAAGTGGTAAGCAAACCTCTTAGTAAAAATGAAGTTGCAACCCTGTTAATTTAAACCGATGTTAGTATGAGATAGAAGAGTGGATTTATTTCAATACAGTAATGTATCTCAAGATATCACTTCTTTTCAGAATAATCTTTGAATATCTCTGAGGTCCCGCGCTCGCTCTGTATATATAAACCAAACAGCTGGCTTTACACAAAATAAACAGTCGAGTTAAAGGAAAGCAAAACGTTAGGTTTACTGGGCTAACGTCAGACTAGGGTTTATTGACCTGGGATCCGTGAACTCCTTAGGGGTCCACGAATGTGTTTTCAGGGGTCGGTAAACCAAAATCCAATCATGAAAATCCGCTAGTTGTTATCCACCCATTTGGGTCATTATTCAGCTTAATTGAATCACAACAGTCGCCTGACATGTACCTATATTTTATAGGAGTCCATGGCCTAAGAAATGAACACTGATCTAAACCGTATCTAGAAGATCCACATAACTTGAGGTTGCATAAGGTTAATTCAGGAAAGCCGTTGTCAAACCGAGTCCACGGACTCACATGAGTCCGTGGAAGGATAGATGTTAGTCCGCAAGCGCTCTTCTCAAAACGCTTCCATACAATTTATAGAGCATGGAATGTGCACAAACCTTCCACAAAGAATCAGAACGGCAATTCGCTACCGGTGCTTGCTGCGCGCAAGCATGTTTGTTATGTAATAAAGACTTGAAGGTGAGGCGATAAGTTCCACTAGACTATGACTTTTGTTATTTCTAGTCTGCTTCTGTAATCGAAATTCCGGTTAGTTGCTTGTTTGCCCTTGCGAAACGAAAGCAGGTCTTTGCATACAGCAAAAAACGAGTTGAAATTAGGTTTTACAGTCCTTCCAGTCTGGTCAATTTGCTCACATGTTTTAGCTCACAGCTCTTTGAAGGAAACCAAACTTCGTTGGCACCTTGAGACAGAACACGCCAAATACGCTGAAGAAGAACTTACTTTTTTTCAGAAGGAAAGCCAGCCCCGTAACTAGGGGGGCACAGGGGGTTCTTCACCACCTTTGGAAAATATTTAGCCCCCCTGGAAAAATGTGTAGGACATAGTTCAAAATTATTGGACATAGTTTAAAAAATTTGGGCCCTTCCCAGAAAACTCTTCGCCCCCCCCTGTTGTCCCAAGCTAGTTGCGAGCCCGAGGAAGACCAAACAAAGAGATCTCGCATTGGTCGTCCTGCTGTTTGAGGAGGAGTGAATTACTCTCATAGTAAATCAGTGGGCACTTCATTTATCATTACCCGAGCAAAAGCGTGTCATTCAGCGGGCGAAAGACTGAGCCAGCACCTGTGGAAATGATCAGGTTGTTGTGCGGCGATGCCGTTGTTACCAAAATAGCTGTAGCCCATGATCAAAACACACCATTAAACGGCCCGTCTAAGAAATCTCGGATGATGTTCTGAAACACACCATGGCTGCTATAAAACGAAGTGGAAGGTTTAGTTTACAGTTGAATGGCACAAAAACAGATATCGGAAATGGTGCTCAGTTGATGGTTTTCGTGCGGTTCCGAGCAATAAACGATTGCTTGAAGCAGTTTCGTTTTGACGCCCACTCACTACAAATTGCACGGGAGTGCAAATATTTAAGAAGGTGGATTCCTTTTTTAGTAATCATCAAATCATCATCAGATTTCATGGTCTGACTGTGTTTCTGTTTCTGCCAATGGTGCTACATCCATGATGTGAAGTTCAAATGGCTTCATGAGTATTGTGAAGAAGAAGAATGAAAACATTGTGGTTGTACATTGTCTTCGTCACAGAGGAAGCCTGGAACCAAAACAAATGCAAGAAGACCTAGTTAGAGTCTTCAAAGATGTTATATCTGTTGTTAATTACAGTAGATCTTTTCCATTGTGCCCTCACTTGTTTCAGGCCTTATATGTTAAGAGATAGGAGCAGGGCACAGTGGGTCAATGCTTTCCATTCAAACCTGCGGTGGCTGTCACGAGAGCGTGGCTGAGTTGAAATAGGTGAAAATCGGCAACTTTTTGACAAAACAGGATCATGAACTCGCCGATCGCTCCAGTGACAAGTGGATTGCAAAGCTGCTGTTCTCTGTCATGTAAGCCAGCTGAACATCTCCATGCAGGGAAAAGGAAAAATTCAGAAGAAATTTTAGCGTTGAAATCTAAGATTCTTCAACTGTGGATAGATACATCGAATGAAAAGTGGGAAGTTATCCGCTTTTCCAACTTTGAACTTGTTCGTTGCAGACAAAGATGTCAATTTGTCTGACATTCCTCCGCTTAGGTGACTACATTGACACAGCGCCGGATTTAGACGGTGGGGGGGCCTGGGGACCAGGCGTGGTGGGAGGCCCCATGTGCGGATACAAAATGTTTAGGTAGGGGATAATCGATGAAGTCACTGGTATTTCCACATATCATTAATATTTACGACGTAATCTTGTGACGTCGCATTTGGTAACTCAACTGTAAGAAAACTTTATGATGCAACATGGTGTTTGACAATGATTAGCGATTTGTGAAACTGTTGCAAAACCAGTCGCTAGAAGGATCGCATCTTCTTTTTTAAAATATTCGCTTGAAATAAGTTTTGAAATTTTTTGGAAAAAAATTCTGGGCGATTGAACGTTTTCATCATCTGTAAACGCCAGTCCTCGCTCAGCAATAAGTTTTATGACAGAAACCAAACGTTGCAGGCAGAAGCGATTTCCGATATTGTTGGCATTGATTGACCTGACTGGCTGGTTCTATATCAATTCTTCATAATGATTAATTACATCTGCGACTAAATGTAAGCGTGGCATCTATATGTTCCATCGATTGCTCATGGCTCCTCAGGCGCTCAAGAACGTGCTTCCAGTCGAAGATTCCTTTTCTAATAAGGAAATGCGCACATTTAGTCGTGTATCCGCAGACATCAGTCTGCAACTGAAACACTTAACACAAGTTTGTGGAGGAGAAAAACAAAGCCAGTTTCTGTCAAGTACTTCGCCATTGTGGTTCTGGCGATGAATAAGACTTGTAGTACATTTCCGTGACAAGTTTCTATCTTTGTTGTGTTGTTGGAACATCATGTTTCAAAAATGACTTTTCATTACAATGTCAAAGAGAACCTGTTTCATATTTCAACCAATATTACCGCATTTTCTCCGGTATATTGGCTGACCATAGGGCCTATAGACCGATACCACTGCCTCCATTGATAGCGTCAGCCATGTCATCCATCGTGTTTTTCGATGATACATCTTGACGTTCTTCTGCTACTGCACTGCTGATTAAACTGGATGTATTTTCATGGTTACGTAGATCTAAGTCTGTCACAACATGTTCTTCGATTTTCTGTCCTCCTACAGGTTCCGCATTACGATAAATTGCATTTGGTTGATGCTTTCTTTGCACGAACTCAAACAAGTTTTGGTATTGGTCAAACTGTTTAGTTTCATCAATAGAAACGTTTCTCTCAAACAGATACTACTCACATGGTTCTACATTTTCTCATTCAGTTGTTTGCAAACGGAGGAACCGAGCCAAAGCATTTAAATTCAGCACATAAAGTGGTCCCATTTAGCCAGATGTGCAACACAAGTCTTGTACAATACAGATGCATCTGACATGAATAATACACAGTTACGATCCTTGCCTTATCTCAGTCTCTGATTTTCTTAGTGCTAATTTAACTTGGCTTGATATGTGGATCTGATTGTCTCTATTGAATCCTTGCCTTCGCAGTGGCGAAACACGACACAACCTAAACAAATGATGCTTTGGACTTCTCAATATTCTGAACTTGCTCATTAAAAACAACCTCAAATGATTGCATATGTCTTAACGTGTTAAACAGTGTTCGCTCAGAGTATTTCCAAAAAAACGCTTCAGAACAACAGTTGGCTTGTCGATGGACATGAAGTGTGAATGTGAAGCTGGGCACATTTGAACAATCCTTGGCAAGTTAGGATAAAGTGTTGGCCACCTGGTGACGCTGTGAGAAATAAGTTTTTGGTACACAATATCCATAAAGTCACAATAGTCTTTTCACCCTCTTTTGCGAACTTTGCAAATGCAACCACATGTAATTCACTCAGCTTCAAAGTCATTCAGTTCTTTTCTGAAAAAGGGATACTTCTGACGAATTTCTTCATTTTTTTGGCATTACTGATTAGATATATTTACTAGAAAGTACTACACCAAGTTATGCACAACGCACTGATCATCATATCACGGTTCATCAGCAAAGCTAGAACAGTACCAATAATAGAGTCAGAAGCCCGCGCTCTAATACCAAAGTCACTGAGATATTGAAAAATGATTTGCCACTGTTATGTAACGATTAACGTGAAAGCATCCCCGCCTTTCCCGCCGAGAATTAACTCAACCAAAACATAGATTAATTAGACAACTCGTAGGCCCTCCCATAAACTAAGCTACGCCACCAGCTCGTGTCTTGTTGCAGTTGAGTTGGGACAACTTACTGTATGTAAATACAATATATCATAGCCAGCGGCATAACTGACGGGGGACAAAGGGGCGAATTCCCCCCCCTGGCAAGCTAAATGTAAAAACCGGTCTCCCATTTTACTTATATTTCGGTTTTACCATTCTTTTGGTTTTCAGTAGGTTGTTGTGTTTGTGTTTTTCGGATTATTTTCCAGTGATTTAGGGTTTTAGTTTAGCCATCCGCATCCGGATTCACCATCATATCTCACGTTTTTTCTGAGTGTTGGCTAGTGGATCCTGTACAGTGACCAGTGGGCCCCTTTTATATAAGTTTTCTACCCTGGCTCAAACGTTTATTTACGCCATTGATTATAGCTATGCAAAATAAGAAATGTAAAATGGAGAATGTTTTGACATTTTTGAATGTCCTCGGAGATTATTTCATTTCTCATGAAAAAATTGGACATGTATTCCAAAAAGAGGACGTATGGTAGCCCCACTTAACAATGCTGCTCATATGCGACCTGTGCAAATCTGAGTAAGGCAGACGTAGAATCTACCAGTAACGGGGAGAGACGTAAGCTAATGCATTCTACGTGGCCTGGCCTTGCATTCAGTAGATTCAGATACCTGACCGACTGTCAGGAAAGTAATAAGTGTAACAGCTGTTTCGTCACAATATCAAATAATATAGAAGTTAAAATGCTGCCGTCTGGATGACCGATAATTTAATAGCGTCTGCAAATTTCCTCGTTAATAAAAATGAATAAGTGGCACGCACAAGCTTCATATGGCTAAAAACATGAACATGGTGGGAGCCCCTTTTTGTGGGGAGCCCGGGCCCTTTGGCCCCCCCTAAATCCTGCGCTGTATTGACAATATGCGTATTTCACTTTTTTTGTTTTTTTTTAATTTGATTTTGGTGACAGCAATTGGCGGCAGGCCGAAGCCTGAAGTTTGCTTCTTGTCGGGGCGGTTGAGGTGTGAACGCTCTTAACCAAGTAGCGCTACGGTGATTCACTCAGTGGCGGTGGATCGAACCCCCAACCTTCCCAACTGTGAAATGGACACTCACCACTGAACTAGCAAGAAACTTTTGAAAGGGACTGCATTGCCGAGCAACTGATTGAGCTGCAAAGTCGACAGTTGTGGAACGACAAGTTTGAAAACGTTCTGTGTCCGAAATTTGAGCGAACGTTCAGTCAGTAGAATCAAACTTTTCTAAACCTTGTTGGGAGACAACGAAAATAATGTAATTATACCTTTTCCTACAACGTACCTTTGTGAAGCTGGTTTCTCTGCGTTAGCGATGATAAAAACCAAGCATCGCAACCACTTCAACCGGAGAATGATATTAGAAGTGCTTTGACGACCATTACCCAGAATTTCGACGAGTTTGGGAAACAAGTTCAAAAACAACAAGATTCGCATTGAGAGTTTTGTGGTAGTAAACAAATAAAATTTGCTTAAAGTAGTATTTGTATTTTTACAGCGTGCTCTGAGTCTGTTAAAACGTTTGGTAAATGAAACGTAGTCTGGAGCTTAAAAAAGTTGAGAGACACTGATCTACGGGCAAGGCAAGTTAAAAGGCAGATGTTTTCAACTCATGAAAAGGTGGATCTCAAGGCAAAGAAGCCAAGGTAATACATGAAAACGTGTATTTAAATACATTCAAGAAAACATTTGGAACAGACTTCGTCACTTGTTTCGTTATGATTGAGAATGGATGTAATTTGTTTGTAGAATGGATTGGAGGTTCTTGAAACTGCGTTGCGTCTCAGAAAGCATCTCAGAGCTTTCATCGATCATGATTGTTGCCATGTGTCAACAAGATTAACAGCAGTTTCCAGAAATCCGATGTCACTGCCAACTGCCCAGTCCTCGACTGATGGAGGTGCTGAATGAAATCTCCACCTGCTGCTCATGTTCTGCTAGGGACATATAAGGAGAAAATCCACCGAAACAATCAAACTTGGTTTATGGAAAACTAGATAGGCAAGATGCTCTAAGGCAGTGGTTCTTAACATTTCCAACCACGGGGATCCCTATTCCTAAAGATATTGGCTTGGGGATCCCTTGTCGGCGCAACCTACAAAGAAGGTGCATTGCTGTTTGTGTTGCCGTTGTTGTTTGTGCAATTGAGGGTTAAAAGAAGAACTTAGGCATTCCCTCTGCGGACCCCAGATTTTTCAATGGGTCCCCCTGAAGACTCCGTTAAGAGCCACTGCTGCACGATATGTGCTTTGTTGTACAGTCACCTCACCTCCAATAAAAATTTATTGAAATCACAGGACAGTCAAAGTTTTGTGTAACATAACTGAGCCTTTGCATGAACCAGCAGGTGGAGCCGCACCAAGTTTTCACGAGTTCCCAGCAGGAAATCCCTGCATTGAGAGCACCCCACACGCCACACGGACCTTATCTCTTAGAAATTCTGTAATCTACTCAAATGTGTATACATTTTTAAGCTTTTTATAATTTCTTGAAGTATAAGAGTGCGTTTAAGCAGAAATTCAGCAACTGCATGTCAAAAGCCGATTTTAGATGTACTCTACTCCAAAACGAAACGCGAAGTTACAATCGCCAGGGCAGCAAAAATGCTTTCCAAATACAGAGGCTATTGTTTGCTGAATGCTCTGTCGTTAATTGTGGTTCTGCTATCATAATACCTGCTGCAAGATATATTTAACGTGGATCATGACTTTTGTACAAAAAAAGTAAAAAAGCATGTCGATCTTTAAAAAATTCTTGAAATTTTTTCACGTTTACATGAGTTGCCTGATTTTCTTCTAAAAAGATCAAGACATGAGTTTCTATAACGTTTCACGACAATATTTACTTAACATCAACTGCACTACGTCCAAGAGGATCACCTGGTTTGCAGCGCAAATTTCGACGGTTGCTTGCAGATTGCACTGATGGTTGCTGGAAGACGCAGGGCAATGGATGCAACTGATAGCTGCAAAACAAGAGTGCATGAAGATTTTAAAACAATGGTAGATATAAGCAGAACAAAGATAAAACTTGTAAGGCATTTGATCTGATAGTCTGGAGATCAACGAGTTCTTAAAAACTGTTTGACACGGCCGAGTGATCATAAATTTATAATCGTGGCTCCCTAACATTGTGTAAATAAAATGTAAATGCTTCGTTGGTCTTATTCTCAACTCAGAAGTAATGCCAACAGTGTAGGTTTCATTAAATGGATCCAATCAATCAAAAACAGATTACGTTTCTTCAAACAATACTAGTTCTGCAGAATTGCTATTTGTTTTCATCTTAATATCAGCTCAGTCACGGTTCCGCAAGTCATTAGAAACATCAAATAAGTCACAAATAAACAATTCCGAAGTAAAACATGCGTAGCCTATGGTTTTTGAAAGACATGACTTGCATTTGTGTCATCATGACTAACGCAAAAATAGCATTTTCCTTTGAAGGGAAGAGTTCCTACGTCAACGATATTTCCGCCTTGTGACCACAATTAGCTGCGGCTGTTCAGTATGCATTCATGTGGGTCATTACTTTGCAGAAGACTTCTACTACTGGCGAAAGAAACTGATGTAATGTCACGGAGAGGATGACGTGTTGCTTGGCTCAGAATGTTTTATTGCGTAGAATCACGCACAGACATCACGTGCATTGTGGTGACGGGCTGCGGATGAATATCTTCAGCAACGCACGTGCCCCGAATGCGTTTAAAGAAAGGCTAATATGTCAGACAACTTCATCAAATCTTCGATTCTTCTTTTGCAAACGCCCCGAAGTTTTATATGCTTGTGAGTTTGGTAAAAAAATGCAAAGCAACTGCTGCACCAGCTCATGAAGTTTATTATTACTGCAGATGGGAGCACTTTTGACTGGAGAAAAGTCTCTATAATGTTCATCAGAATTCGTGATTGGTATGGCCAAATTCAATACGTCAGCAACCCAGGCATGTCCAACCACAACAGCGCAACGAAAGTTGCATCCAGAGGTCATTAGCCATCCTGCACTCTTAATACAGATGTCTGCGCAGGGTTGCTGCGAGGGGGGGGGAAGGCGCCGGCCGATCCCCCAAATTTTGGACAGCAGTTATCGAATCTTTGAAAAAAATTTTCATGAATATGTAAAGCCAATTAATTATCAATTCGAGTTATGTATTGACACGTAACTCGCCGCTGCGCCTAGGTGTAAGCTTTATTACGCTTAAAATCAGATGCGAACGTAAAAAGCAGGCAGCATGAATACAACTGCAGCGATTAAGAAGCAGCGCGCATCTGTCGGCGAGTAAGTAGAAATGACTACCGGTACGTTCAGAAAAACCGGCCACAGTTGCGATAGCAATCAGGCAATCAGGCGAGATTGCTCAAGGGCCCAATCGCAATTTACGAGCGGAGCAAGGTAACATATCACCACAAGCAGACAATTCTCGCCCCAACATATTATTTTTCTGGCTACGATCCTGTACCTGCATTGTTACCCTGTCGTTGTCTTGTTGTTCGCGTTAGTACGCCATTCTAAATTTAACCACTGTGCTTCTACTTGTTCTACAGTAACTAAGTGTTTCCAAATGTTTTTTTGGGCAATGACCCAACCTAACCATCTCCAAAGTCTTGGTATTCTCCTAAGAAATATCATTTTCCTTTTGAAAAACGAACTCCCATTCACGCGGAGGAAGCGTATTTCTGCCATTAAACCCCATTCTCAATTTTCCCTCCTCAAATATCAAATTTCCCCAACGTAGTGCGTTCATCCCATGCCAGGAACAACTGTTCTGAACTTTAGAACGGCACTTAATTGTTTCCTTTGTTGTTTTTCAAACACGTTCTACCCTCTGCAGAAGAAAAATTCTTTTTGGAGCTTTACACAGAGTAATTGACTTACGGGAAAGTTTGAAGTGTCGTTTGTCGTGCAACATTTTTGCCAAAATAACTATCCTTTCATCCCGTGACAAGAAACGGAAATTCACAACTCACCTGCGTCACATGCCGCCGCCACACCCTTTACTCTGTGATTGTCCTTTCGCGCGCCAACACGCCTCGCACATGAACTTTTGGTTGCGTCGGTAAATACAAATTTATGCAAATTTACCTAAAATCCAGCAGAGAACTTTGCACCCACTGAAGTAGCATCTCGCACCGCCTAGGGACACCATTTAAATCAGGACCAGCCTGGGACCAACTGCGATCAATAAAATCCAGGCCAACGGCGCAGCGATTTCTGTCGACAGGTAGAACTTGTCTACTGTATCGGTGAGACGAAAGCGCGATCACGTCAAGTTACACTGTCACATAACGATACTTCCTTCTGCACAGCGATACTGCTTTTTGACCTCTCATTAATCTCACATTTTTCTCTTTCCTACGCAAGGTGGTACAGGTATAGCTGATAACTTACAAAGGTGACAAAAAATACAAACAGGTTAATCACTTCTGCGAATATATCCGCTGCAGATATTGTTGCTGTGAGTAGAGTTTTCACAACTACAAACCTAGATGAGGGCTAGGGTGAGATTATTTATTACCTGAAAGGTTTACTGGCTCGGCATTTGTTAAGATTGAGACCCGCCACCAGGTGAGTCACAAACAAATATTTAGGTACCGACAAAGATCGGTCGACAAAGGAATTGAACAATTTCTTGGGGTTTCGTAAGCTGAGAAATTTTGCAGCTTAAATCTTTTTTCTGAGTGCATCTTTTCCACGTAAGGGAAACATAGCCCTGCAAAAGTAGATCACGCTCTTGAGGATGTGACTTGTGATGGCAACAAAACATGGACCGAAAAATCAAAAGAAAACATTAGGTCCGCTTAGAAATCTGTACTGGCAGCATTCGCATGATCTAAGCAGAGGCACTCTTTAATGGTTGCTTGGGTTAACTAATCATCAGAATACTTCAACTTAAACCTTGGCTGCATTGCACTCTGTCACAAACACTGCTGCACCACATTCTGCGGTTTTGACTTTGCCGGTACAACTGCGCTGTGCAGTGAACAAAAGCTCATATTGTTCTGCCTGGGGGCTGATATTCTCATCACAAAAGTCGCATCGCAAACGTACCTTCAGTTGATTTCCAGATGAGAATCGCAAGAAACGTTACGAACATGTTCGAAACCCGCATTCCTTGATGGCGCCCTTTGATTTCACTTTGACTGCTTCAAAATTTTTGTCTTCCCTTGGTACGAACAACGAATCCGATTAAGTGCGAGCAGAAAAACATGCAGAAAAACCTCGTGCTCTCAACCCACAAAATAGTGAAATTAGTTTGCCATCGAAAAATCAAAGGTGGCCAACGGCAACAGCTTTCAAGCCTCCTATCATCACCGTCCAACAGGAAAGAATGCAACTGAACTAGAGAAGAATGCCCCTCACGCAACCGCAATTCTGTTGTGCACTGGCAGCAATCTGATCTGATCTCAAAGCGCTGGCGAGAAAAAAACCGGTCGCACTGGTTGTCTTACATCGAAAAAAACGTACGCTCAGCTGCTAACTCTTCTGTTGTGTCATAAGCGTCATTGTCTCAAACGTGACGACATCACCAGATGCTTTCACATAGCCACGCACTTTTTGGTCAAAGCTCTGGTCAACGTTGGTATCACAACACGAATCTAGTACAGATCGAAAAGTGCACATTTTCAAATTGAAGCATGCAAAAACACAGCCAATAAGTAAATGCAACAGAATGAAGCCAAAGCTAGCCTTGAGTGGAAATATATAAAGAAAAGTGGAACCGATGTCTGATTCTGTACACGTTTCTTTACCGGGTATTTTGTCAGTTCCTATCGCATATCATATGTTTGTATCTTCCATTTGAATAAGAGTTCTGTTTCAATAAGAGCTGATGGTACCTACTTCGTAGGCGAAATATACACTCTGTAATATCTTAGGGTCTGATTCGTGCTGCAAAGGATTTCTTTCGATAGACAGTGTTTGTATCTTCCACTTTAAGTTCTAGAATGAGTGAATATGTACAAATATTTAAGAATTATAAAAGTTCTTAGGAATTTATAGTGACTTGCAAAGAGTTCTGAAATCTCACTCAATTTTTGGTACGTTGGTTACTTGCGAGTTTTCCCACTGTAGAATCTTCTCCTGACACCCTTTTCTCATGACACCCCCAGATACTCGGCTTTGTTGAAACCTACCCAATTCATCACGTTCGTTCAACTGACGGTATCTCGCGGTCAAGATACAACGCACGAAAAACCGCAAACACGAATATAAACACGCTCCAGTGTAGAGAATGCGCAGTCGTCGACTTAAATTAATCTCCGGGTATGAACGCGCCCTCAGCAATGATAATAAGCGGAGTTGTGACCGATTCTGCAAAAACAAAACACAACTCTGTTTAGCACGACGCAAAGGGTTTGTAAACATTTTTACTGTCAAGTTAATATCGATAAAGGTGTATGAGAAATAGTTTGTTTACTGCTAACAATGGGCTTAAACTCATAATCAAGTAGACGATGCTTTCAGAGATATACAGGCTACTACGTAGCTATTACTGGGACAGATATTCCTAAATGTTTTATTTGCGTATTTGGTTCAGACACATGGTCCATATCACAGGGGCAGTCAAAAGATCACAAAGGTGCAAAAATTCTTAGGCATGACACATCACAAGGTAGGTGCTGGTTGGTACATACAGTCAATACTGAAGAACAAGCACTGAGGCAAAGCCCCAGCAGTATCTACAGTATTACATTCGGACATTGTCATACAGAAGCGTTAGATCAGAGGTGGGGAACCTACTTACTATCACGGACCGCATAAATTATGGATTATCGCTGGCTGGCCTCAAATAACATTTGATTTTATCCTGAACTACCTTTATCTATTTATGAAGGATAGAGACTTCTTATGACATACTATCTAAGTAAGTACCTGCTTATCATGAAAATTCGTTTTGACGCGATTTTGTATTCCAAATTGGGTATCGAAAATTCTGATGCGAGCCATGTCAAACGTTCATGTGGGACGCATCTGGTCCCCTGGCCGCAGGCCCCCCACTCCTGCGTTAGATAGTGGGAGAGAAATGTTGCAAATGGAAAAGCGGAAGGGGTTCAAATTCAAAGCGCATTTTAGTCTACACACCTGTGTAACACAGGTTACTTGATTATTGTGCAAACATAAGACAAAAATAAAACCGACCTTCCGATTTTTTTCCAAGCCACAGGAAGGCAAGATGGCTGAGAAGCGGAAAGTAAAAAGAACATCCCTGTCAAAACTAACTGAACACAGTAGGTGGAAACACAACCAAACATAACCTTTCTGGTCGCACAGGCGCAAAGCGTGACTTCGGCAGTTTTGACCACGTTTTCCATCGCACTGTAAACATTATCTGCCGCATTATGTCTTATCTCAAATCTTACTGTGAATTCAATTCAATGTGAATGCCTCCTCCTTGACCAAGACAGTAATTTACGTTGCTGAACGTTTCTGAGAAAACAGATTTTGCAGCAAATCGAACACATACTCAACAAAACCAGCAAGAACGCAACACAAACGTTCTGAAGATTTCAGAGAAATTTTTTTCACTTGATCTTGCAGCTTCGTCCCGTCTCTTAACGTGGAGCCAGCAGAGCTATCTGAGAGTGCTGAAAACCGTAAAGTATTTCGAGACCTCCTAGGGCTGCTGTCCTCGCGACCCTCCTGAGAGAAAAAAACGGGTATGAAAATAAATGAATGAATGAATCATTTTGCGGCTTGACGGGGCAAAAACGCTGTCGGAACTGATGTTGATGTGAGTCTCGGGTGCTCTCGAAGTACTGAAATTGCTTGAGCCAGCATTGACTGATGAGATTAACGAAAAGCTATAAATTCAATCCTGATACCGCAGAATTAGATCATAGCAAGTAATGGTAGGATTCCAGTTTCAACAAAGTTACTCACGCAGCCCCATTCAGCTGCTCGTGGAACTATGGGCATCGACAAGACCGAAGTATTTTTTAAAATTTCATGTACTTGAGGGAAACGTTAGAAATCTGTTCTTTAATGACGTTTCCTCACTTGTGGAAACGAATCGAATTGTGCGCAAGTTTTTTTCTTCAATGTCCCTGTCATTCCATAAATGGAAGATTAGAGTCTCTTAAGTCCCGAGGTATGTAATCCGCCGGGTCTTTGGACTCGCGCTGCGGAGTTTTGTATTGCAGGTACATATGTCTGCGCCCTGCGGATTTTACGCCTTATTTGGCAACCATGGTAAGCAACACAGTATAGTTAAAAAGGAAAGCTATAAAGTTATCTCTGCACTCCCACACGAAGAATCAAGCTAACGTAACCTTGTGCAAACTATTGTATCTACGTGGCCAACTGTTCACTTCGCACAGAACCATATGTGGGACAAATGTAGAATAAATTTTCCATTAGATGGACTGCTCATCGAAACACTTGACATATTCGCATAGGAAAAGATGAGGGTGCTTTGATTAAACATTACACCATGAAGTAGTCGGCCATGAGCAGCAACCTGCTTTTCCTCACTTCCGATAGCTCTGAAGTGACATTCGTGGAACAACTTCCCTGAGAAAACCTTGACTGGTGTGAAGGTAAATGGACACATCGAATAAAAGCTACAATCAACTAGAGTTGGATCAATTCAAATTGTAATTGAATGTGACTAATTAAATATTTTCATGTAATTGTAATTACAATTGAGATTTTTAGTTCTTGTGTAATTGTAATCATAATTGTAATTTATAAAAAATTTTGACAAAATTACAATTACGTGTAGTTTCACCAATTTGACAGAGATCGAAAAAGAGCATGAACAAAATCACTGTTACACTTGGCATGGGACCTGCTGCAGATTTTATCGCAAGATGGATGCATGATACTGCACCGAGTGTTTGTCAAGTGCGCTGCACAATCGCATACAGCACGATACCTTTGATATCCAGGCAGGTCGATAAAGACAAAAGTCAGCGTGCGATGCTTGTACATGAAGCGCTGATTAGACAGTAATGAATGAATCAACGAGAATATTTGCGATATGATGAGAGTCACAACACAGCGAGATGGCGTTCGTTACAGAGTTCCGTGGCCACGAACAAAACATTAATGTAGATACGTCAACGAGAGCTAATAAATGGCTGCAACATCCACAGATTTGAAATGGCAGCAGAGCAGAAGTATTCACCTTGCTGCACGCAAGGTTAAGACAAGACAGCGCTGTGTTGTGTCCTTAATGTGCTGCGCGCAATGAACAGAACGTTTTTTCAATTTTTCTTCAAGGTCTACAAAAATTAGTTGCATGTGACCAGTTGTCGATAAGTATTGTTGATAGTCAAACATTCAGAAACTTTGTGTTGACTGCTGAACCAAGATTTATTATTCCAAGGCGATTAGATGCAATTAGATATTCTCTTATACAAACAGTTATTCAACAAATGGACGAATTTGTGCGATGTGAACTTGCGTGTTTGCCACATGCTTACCTAACATTAAATATCTGGACCAACCGAATTATGGCACATTTCTAGGACATCAATGTTCATTAACACAAAATGAAAGCTTCGAATCTTTCTCCTGGCAACAGACTCATTTTTAGACAAGCATGCAGCTTGTGATAATATCAAGTCTTATGGCAATGTTATGGAAAAGTTCAAATTAACATGAAAAGTAACGAACGTTCCGGCAGATAGTGCTACGTCTATGGCTGAAGCATTTCAAGTCTTCTGCAACTCTTGTGCTGTACTGTGTTATCACTAGTTACACATCTGTTCTATTTGTTATTTTTAGATGTACTCTTCCGATGGTTGCTTTCTAATGTAACGGTAAAAATGTTCAAGTCGTGAAAGATAGCTAACGTGAAACCTGTCCTTAAATCAGGAACGTACACCATATCTGCATGCATTGCTTTCACTTTTTTATTATATTAAAGTAAATTTGTAATTTCGATTTGTAATTAATTACAAGTTTAAGAATAATTGTAATTTTTAATTTGTAGCACAGAGTAATTGTAATGTAATTGACATTTTTGAAGGAATATTTGTTTTTTTATTTATGATTGGACTGATTTGATGCAATTGATCCAACTCTGCAATCAGCCTTAGACCGAATGATCTTGTCGGACATCAGGTGATTCAAACTTTATTTCTAATCCAGTTTTGCCCTTACATACTCTTGGTACGTAATTGGCTGACTGGTTCCTGATTTTAATTTCCTCACCTGTTTTGTTTTCAAGGTTTGGTTACTGCGTTTCTTTGGATTCCTTACTTCGTTTGGGAGCTCTGTTTTTATTGGATTCCCACTTCGTGTTTTCATACTTCATCCCTATTTACTTTACCTTTTCAAATTTTTACTTTTCCAATTCGTTGTTTGATTACTGAGGTTTTTTCTTTTTTAATTCTATTTGTGTTCGGTTTTAAGGGCTTTTTGACTTTGTTTTGTCATTTTGTGCTGGCACGTTTAGGCTATATGTTTCTTATTTCCGGTTGTTTTGTTTATTGTTTTCCTTGTAAACTTTTCTTGTAGGGTTTTACTTGACTGTTGTGCATTATTACTAGTGTTCCTATGAACATCCATAGGTACAGCCAGTGGTTTTTGAAGTGCTTCAGGTTGGGTTTACGATTAGTAAGAACGGCTACGATCCAGAAAAACGCCTCGAAGACTGTCTTACCACATCATCCTTTATCAAGACTCTTCGCAGTGCGTCAATATTGAGCTCTGACTTACAAAGCTCCATGGTTTCCGTCTGCTTTGTGTTGAGATCTCTTGAAAATGCTCTAGCCGAGTACCTGGGTCCAATGGGGTCATGAAATGTTCTCAATGGGGGCGCGAGTATGGCAGCTAAACAATGTTGAAAAATATTAAATGCATTATTTCTGTCAATGGTAATTCATTATAATTTCACTATAAATGCCATAATCAAAACAAAGCGGACAATACAGTGAATAACCAACACCAAAGAAGGTGCGACTGAAAAAGTTTAAGAACCTCTGCTCTTGCAGCTGGGAATACGTCACGTGGTTTTTGATGCTTCATGTCGTAGTTACCTTTTGATTCCGCACAGTGTTGTCGAGTTTCACACTGTTTCAACGCGAACTTACAGTACAATGTAACGGAAGGCTTTACTTCCGCTTGTTTATAACCCATGGCCTGCAGTCGCGACCGTCCACACCCACTGTGTGGCTAACATGGCTGTGTCAATATATTCTTGCAAGCGCGTGATATCACTTCCACGCATCCTGTAGCTGCAGGGTCTCCAAACGTTTTTGTCAAATTTTTTTTTGTTTTCTTTTGTCAAAGGATTATAAAAACTGTTTATCAGGTTTAACAGGTAACAAATTACTGACAAAAAATTGTTTGAACAGTTTTTGGATAGGAAAACTTTTACAGCTTTATTGAAATATACTTTATCTTTTTGATGACGCTTGGGCAAACCGGGACCAGGCACAACCAACTTCCCTCAGATAACTGCGTCATGATAACAAGTATCTAGATGGCTTGGTGAAGCTTAAATGCTTTGCTTCAGTGCTTAGGAGCGCGTTAGGTTAAAAGACTATATTGGTAGAATGTGTTTTTATCCCACGACACATATGATATTTCCAAGTGCAGTGCAGTTCAGTTACGCCAGTGAGTAGTGATGTCTGGTAAAAAAAACTCCCTGGTAAACCAAAGCAATATCGCCAAATGTTTCGACACATATGGATGAAAGATTCCGAATTTAATAATTGGCTCGGTACTTATCTTGCTGATTCAAAAGCCTATTGCAAAGTTTGCAAAGATACAGTCATAGCGAAGCATTGTGAATTTTGAGTTACAAAGACAAGACGTAGGAAGTTGTAGGGATGAACGCATTTTAAGTCTGTTTATCGCTGAGCATTGTTCTTTAAACACATGAGACCATTTCAAAGAGATTGTCAAAAACTATCTGTCGCACAAAAAGGAGGCAAGCTGCAGTTATGTTGCTTCAATAGTCGACGGAAAGAAAATTGTGGACTGAAAGGTGTGGTGGCCAAGACCAACATTTTCTACCATTGTCCCTTGACAGTGAGTGCAAGAACAAAAATTGATATATAAAATTTTTAAGTATATTTAATTTAATCACCTCAAAAATAGCAGATTTTAGACAGAATGTCACTACTTTCAGCAGGTTTTACCTGAAAATTTGTGACAAATCTAGCAGTTTTTCGTGACACCATTTAGCAGATTTTGGTGACAGGTTGTGGGTAAAGATAAACATCCTAGTCTATGCTGGCTGTCAATACTCAGCCATTTAGCAGATTTTGGGTAAAGATAAACATCCTAGTCTATGCTGGCTGTCAATACTCAGCCCGGAATGCCCTCATGTAGCCTAACCCCAGACAAAACGACTGAAACAATGAGTGTCTGGCAACACTGCTTAGTTTCGGTGGTCGACAGCAGCATGTGTTTGCAAATGTAGTTACTGTGTTCACTCTAAAAAAGCTTAGATTTTTTGTTCGGTTATGAAAGTGTAATAATCTTTTAGTTCGGTAGTGACAATGTAATAGTTATGGTGTATGCTGTAATTACAAGTCCGCATTTTTGTAATGTCTTAACATGTGTTTGAAACTGCAGTAATCTTACTTCAGTTATTCATCATTTCACCTGACCCCTATAGTTAAATACTTTGACAGCAGATTCGACTGTTCTCGTTTTACCTCTGTGGTAGCCTACTTCGAAACTTGAATATATATACCAATGGTCGGCAAACTGCGGCTCGCCGACATGTTTTGTGTGGCTCTTCTAGCTTCTTATGTTTCTGTCACATAGGTCTTCACACAGCTGACAGGTGGTAGGACTATGCGGTTAGATCCAAAAGGAAGAATTGCAAAGGTATTCAATCAGATCTTCGTTGGTGGTATTGGTGATGCTGCACGGAGAGGCCAGCACAGTACAGTCATTGAGGATGTGACTGGCGGATTGGATGTTTCCGCACATCGTGCTCAGCTAGCTGAATAGCAATCTCTTAGATTGATAGCGAGTTGTCGCCTCATATTTAATGTTTGTTTCATTTATCAATGTTTTTACGCGAATTTGGAAGGTTAGTTGCCAGGAAGTCTACGCAGTTTGATATAGGACATTTAATTCAATTTTTATTTTTGTGTTAAATTCATGATACATATCACAAGTGTACTCGATTAGCACAATAACGCAAAAATAATTAGTATGTGCATTAAACAATGAACATTAAGGAACAATAAAATGCTCTAAAAAGTTGGTGGGGCCAGACCCACACGCTTTTTCCACCACTGGTGACAGAATTCCTTTTGATAGACAGATACATTGGAATGTCGATTTTGGGAACAAGGCCACAACCATGGGAAGCAAATTCTCCCCCGAAATTTTGAAAAACACATTTAGTTGTCAGGTACAAGTTACAATCATTTTCCCCAAAAAAATTGTACACTAATAAGTTACAATCATTTTTCCCTCTCCCCGAAAATGTCAGTTGGTCGCGGCCCTGCATGGGAATATAAAATGTGAATTGATATGAAGATAAAACAGATCATAAACGCGCAGACTTTTTATGGTCAAATAAAAACCACCGCCAAATTAAGTCGTACGCAGATATGATATTCAAAATGTGTTTCGCTGCACACGCACGATTTCGTAGTGGAAATGAGTAGAAGCCGAGTCAAAAATAGCTTGACTGGACCTTTACAGAGGTCACGTGTCCTAGAAACACGTTATCTAATATCACGTGCCTTCAAACGCAACGTAACATCACGCGTAACGTGCACGGAAGTTAAACTGAGAAGGGTAAAGATAAACATCCTAGTCTGTAGATTTACCAGGGCGATCGTCCCGGTGTTTACTACAGTACTTTATAAATTTGAACTCCGCGCCTCGCCTGCTTCTCCGAACTAGACTCGTCGATCACAAATGTCCTTGCAC
>JGI24158J21664_10001016_pt1 | contig 29642 bp, 18 predicted proteins | sample Ectturendosymbi3_FD_21664 | JGI IMG/M metagenome (IMG submission 21664)
GAAGTCACTTATAAGTGTCGCTTGCTTGGTCTTTCCCTTCTCCTTGCTTTGGCCGACTTTGCTCACATGTAGTGGTCGCGCTAGCGTGACTGCTACACTAGGTTTCTACTTTCTAGTTCAACGTTAAAAACGTTTTCGTGAAAGCTGCTTAAGACAGGTAATGTAAAGTTGAAACGAAGGAAGGCTGTTGTGTCAGTTTATTATATATATGTCTGTGCAGACTGTGTTAAGACAGTCTAATTACAGTTTCAACCAGAAAAAAATGGGGATGATCTCGATAAGTTTAATGCTTGCTTGCTCGATCCTAAAAACTAAAGCCTCTTCAGATTTAATCTCACTTGCTATATGTCATGATGAAGATGGATGGGGTTAGATTCCAATAAATTCGTACTTATTAGAAGTGAAGGCAGGGGGAGTATTGGGAAGCAGTTAGTTCTACGCACTGATTCCACCTATCAGCTTTTGGTGAGAGCATCAAGTTGATTACACTGAGACTGGCTATTAAAATGATGAGGCTGTACAGCGACTACCAGGTGCTCTGTGATCGTCGGGATGCAAATCACAAGCGTTAATGAGACCGACAGTACGGCAACTACATCAAACACGTAAATTACATTATAAATAATTTCCTATCACATCACAAGAAGAGATATTTTTTTCACGTTATTAATGATAACAACTAACAAGTGATAGAGTTAGTTTTCACTTATTTTGCATTGGCAATTCGGTTATTTTCTCCTAAGTTGTACATTCTTAGTTTAGCTTGGTTAGGTTTTGAAATAGTGCTGCTGATGGGTTTAATTTGCGACTGGTTCGAAAAAGCACACATCTGCCTAAATGCTTGCTGATATTAAAGGGCCCCATCTGGATTTTGGGGGATCCCAACAGCCTTTCACACGGCTCTGAGCAAGCATCAGGTGTTTCCCAACAATGTTTCCGCAGTGCATGTCTCTCTGGCCGAGCCCAACAGAACTGACAGTTCATTAAGGTAGATAGCCGCAGATATGTTCTCAGAACTCACCCATGGGCGTCGGAAAGGGGAAAGGGGGGGCCAAGGCGCTCCCCAAAATTTTGAAAATTTAAGCAAAGAAAGGTTGTTTTTGGCCCCCTCTGGAAAAATCTCCTAGTGCTCTCCCACTGGAAAAAATCTTTCCGACGCCCATGAACTCACCCTTTTTTACCACGTTGTTACAGTGAAACGGTCGGAAAGGCAAGTGCCTGACTTAACTTGCGTGGTCTGGTTCCTATCAGAGATGAACACTGGATTGGACTTGGATTGGATCCGCACTATGACGAATTTTTTTTGGATTGCACCGGACTGTAGAATGCTTCATAAATTCAGGATCAGGACCGAATTTGGACTGAGTCAATGGAAATGAATTGTGTAATTTTTGTCATTAAAAACCTGTAGTTTATTAATTTTTTTGGACTTTATTTGGACTTAGATTTTAATTTCATAAACTTTTTGGTCTATGGTTGGACTTAGACTGAGTTTTGAAAATTCAGGACTGGGTCTGGACCGTAAAATATGAGAGTCCACTCGTCTCTGGTTCCTGTATCAACTCTCCAGCAGTCTTATATGTATGAATAGAGTAATAGACATGGGTAAATTGCACTTAATTAATTTCGTAAATAATTATGTGGTAGGTTCTGTCAAACGCCTTAGATGCATCTAAACCAGCTGCAAACACGGGGTACTTTTGTATATAAGATATGATATGGTCTGCTTGATTAAAAACACACACAGATCAGTGCCATGCTGTGGCTTAAGCCAAACTGATCGTCATTGATGGCAAGAAATGGTGAAATGTAGATAAAAAATAATCATCAAATTGTTGTAGATATTTGTTACAAGAAAAATAGCTCTGTAATAACCAGAGTCAATTTCGTCACCATTCATGTTTTGCAAATGGATACAACAAAAGTTTTCATACGTTGTTGAGAAATTTATCCCTGCATGCACCCATTGAAAAGAGTACTCACATAAAGCACACAATGGAATCAGCGTAGGTGATGTGCTCAGCCAAAATGTAATCTTTGCGAGCATCACGATTTAGGGGAAAAGCAATAAGAAGGTAAGTTAAATAAAATAAGTAATCTCATCTAACTCAGCAAATATGCTACTAAAAATAATCAGGTGTGCTACTCTATAAATGGACAGGAAATGTTAAATGCTATCATTGTGAACAGCCTTAAATATGTTCATTACTGAAAGGAGGAAATGGTACTACGAATGTAATGTTGCCTGACAATAATAGCCTTTTCACCTAAAATGGTTCTTACACCAGTAAATTTTCCATCAAAGTGGAAAGGTAGTATTAGATTTCACCTCAAGTGACGACGGCGCTAACCTAAAAGCTGCGAAAGGATTTTGAAACTTAACTTTAGCTGACAGTTTTTTATGAAACAGCATTTACAAAAAATTTCTTTTCTGCATCACAGCGCTTAACGTAAAAAAACTGTATTTATTTTAAGTTTGATCTAATGTTTTAAATTATGCGAATATCCAAATTTTACGTCGAATAAATCAGTATTTTCACAGGATGAAAAAATGATACTAAAGTACAGTATATTGTTACATTTTATTTCATCTCAAATTTTCACATTAATTAGTGCTAAATGGTTTTTCCGTGGTGCAAGATATGGGGATATTGTACTGAAACAGAGAAAAAGCCACGCGAAATGTCTCTTTTAGTTTTTGCATTCTATGATCGAAAATTTAAATTCGCATAAATATCATCAACATGTAGGCCCGTAACCAGGGGGCAGCCGGGCAATTACTCCTACCGAAAATTTCAAACTCATTTTGAAAGCGCCAAAAACGTTTACTTGTTAGGTAAAACAACAAGTTGCAATCATTTTCTCCTCTCCCGAAATTTTCAGATGGTTGCGGCTCTGTCAACGTGTGTAACAACGTAAAAAATGCAAAAAAGTTCGACAGAGCCGACATTTTACAAAAGATTGGTAATTCAAACATTTCGTAGTTGAACTTGCAACCAAAAATTGCTTTAAGTATAATAACTTTTCGACAATTTTTCTGAGTCACCTACTTGACTGGCTTAGAAAAAACTTGTATAGCCAAGATATGCAGTTGCTGATTTAACGCCCTGCATTTTTTGTTGAAATATTATCACTAGTGGCAAACAACCTTATTCTAAACTATGAAAAAATTCTGAAAAACAAATTTGAACATATGGCACTTGCATTTTGCATTATCATCAAACACGTACTTCTCTTTTACAGAATTGCTGAGGCGTTACAGCTCTGTTGACACCAACCGACGTTGTTGAGTGCTGAAAAAAGACTGATATTCTGCAAAGTGTTTCCCAACCTTTTCAGGGTTGCGGCACCCTACGGACGAGAAATATATTTTGCGGCGCCCGGTGACGAAACATAGCAATTTGCTGTAAGATTTGATGACATTTTGAAAACGCATTTTAATATTATGCTGAAAAACGCATTAACTCGTGACACCCCTAAATATTGTCAATGGCACCCTAGGGTGCGGCGCGCGGCACCCCGGCTGGAAACCACTGTTCTATCAACTCAACGTCAGCAACGCCCGGCGCGGCGAATGTAATTTCTTTCCTGGACCACGGTTATTTACATTTGAACTTTTCTAAAAGATGTGTACATGTTCTTTTTTGGCATGCTCGGACTTAATTCGAAAACAGTAAAAAACGCTTTTTTGCTAGAAATCTAGAAATGATCCTCTTATGGTCATGCAGCTTGTTTTGAAAGCATTGAGGTTTGACCTGTATTTGTGCATTAAGAGTGCAGATATTCGAAGTATGTAAGAGACCAAACGCAACCTCGTTGACCTAGGAAAAGCTGCAGTGACGACAAACAATTAACGTGTGCTATCGTACGGATGCCAAACAACAAGTATACAGGCTAATGAGCACTAGCTGGAATCGGGTAAAAGTCAGTGATGCCTCAGCACCAGTTTGCTTTTTTGTTTTTTTGACTTTTGCTTTTTTGAGAAGATTCTCTTTCACGTGGTTAATAACAACCAAGATAAGTCGCTTCCACTTGCAAGAATAAGCGCTTAGTGAAGATTGTATTTTCTTCTATCATCCTGACCGCGTTTAGTTTTTCACAACACTGGCGAAAAACAGTGCATGCCGTTTGTTGCTGTGTTTTGGTACAGCTGCCGAAGCACTGCCCTCAGGCTGCGACAAACACATTTTCATCGTATCATGCTCGTGCAGATGATGTCTTAGCTCTATGTCGCCGTCACAGTTCACCGATATCAGGCAGTCAACCAAACAACCAAGCGTACAATCACAAGTTTGCCTGTGATGCGGTGAGATTACGGGGCGCACCTTGCTGGACTGAGCAATGTGTGCAGCAAATTATGCAACGCTTCACCTGGGGTTCGACCAGGCACGTAGCTTACGGGGATCAGTGCCCCCCAAATTCTGTTGTTCCCATAAAAATTTATTTTAAACATACAATAAAAATCATGCCCCACTAAAAACGTGTTTTTCCCCTAAACCTTAAAACCTGGCTATGGACCTGAGCTCGACCAACTACATTTGCTCCTGCTGTGTTGGTGTTCTCCTTCGTCTTTTAGGGTCATAGATTTAGCACAAAATATGTCAGCCTGTTTGTCGAGGTTTCTGGCTCATTTGCTCACTAGTAAACACACTGGGAAAGTTTGCAACATCTCGACATTACCAACCCCTAACCCACTTAACACAAGATGACCTAAAGCACTGTTTTGCAAATGTTTTGGATTATCTTAACGTTAACTAATTCATTGAAAATAAAAACAATCAACTTATAGCAGGCCCGAAACCACAGCGAGGGCAAGCAGGCAATTGCCCCTCGAAATTTTCAAAACATATCAGCTGTTTGCGGACCTGACTTGTAGCGATTAAACGTGTTTTTTTATTTCAGCTTCATTTGGATGCAAAGACTGCTGTATCTACAGCGCCGTAACGTGGGTAAGCTTTCAAACTAATTGTTTTGGATAAAGGTTTCTCTTTCAAAGCAACTTTTCACTTTTCGAGCGAATTTGCAGTTTATTTTGGCAACCTTGTTGTATCACACGCAAAATAAAAACAAAAAAGCAAATAATCAAACCATACGACAAAGCACAAAATAAAAAAAACGCAAATTAAAAGCACTGATGTGGGCGCATTGTCGTTTCAGTAAGACATGAAACTTGAACGTGTGAAAAAAGAAATAAGAAAATTATACTTCCAACAGAGCTTGGTGGTACCAGTCTATTGATTTCGAAAGTAAGCACGTCTTTGCGGTGGCACCAAGAAAAGCAGCTTGGCAGGACGCTGCGCTTACTTGCTTGAGTGCTTAAGGTTTCAAGAGGTTGGTAAGGTGAAAACGGAAATTTGAAAAAGAAGCAGCACGAAAAGTGAACGATATTGCCAATCCCATCAACAGGTGTTTCAAAATTTCCTTGAGTATACGTACAGCATCGTTAGCGGCACCAACAGGAATGATTGCTACACATATGTTTTATCAGATGCATAATGGTACAGACGGTGGCCTATAGTGAACTGGTTGAACATCTTATTATGGCACACCATTTGATAAACTGGCGGCTGTGGTCTGTTTTAAATAAATATTTAAATTTTGTTCCATGAGACAGTCTAGACAAAATGGTCTGTAAAGTTTTAATTAAGACATTTGAGAAATATACTTCTTGCAGCGCAGACCTTGTGCTTTATGTGATTTCGTGTTTACTTCGACATGTTATTGCCAGCATTTCACAAAAGTGTGATTTGGGGGGTGCAGGGCGAGAATAGTAATTGTTTGGGGCCACAGGGAGGGGAATACAAAATGCGATTTTAGGGCCACCGCGGCGAGAATATTAATTAATCTTCAGTGCGAGAAATTCGAAAACGTCCACGCGCAGCAAGCATTTACATGAAGAACACGCGCGACAGAGTCTGTTTCCTTGAACACAGGCGGGCGCCCTTCGAGCGGCTCAAAAGATGCGCTCTGCGCAAAAGAAATCTCCGTGCCGCAACGTTTCTGCCAACTTGCTATCGCTTTTTGTTGCAGATATTGCCTCCTTCACCTGCCGGCCAGCAGCTTCCTCCGCCTTTGGTGGCAGGATCGGAATTTCAAAACCATCACCGTGGGGATCAGCAGCTTCACTGAAGCGACGAGGTGACGATAGACATGGTAGAGCACGAAATGATCATGGCAAGTCTCGCCACGGCGTCGTAAAAGCCTGGAGAAGCAGCGCTGCCGCCGCCATTGCCGCCGTCACCGCTGGTGGATCTTGATATGGAGGAAGCTTGAGGAGACCTCAGGCGAGGCTTAATCACCTGTGCTGCTGTTGGCGCAGGCGAAGAGCGGGCGGGGTGATTTCTTTCACGATGATTCGGCAGATCAGCGGATGAATCTGGTGATAATAACAGTAAGTGAGAATTGACCGGTTAATAGGTAAACAGCAGCTGCATTGCAACGTTCGCTTTTGAAGAGCGATTTGCAGCAGGTACAGCGCGTGCGTCGCGCGGCACAGAGCGGGCGATTATTACTTTGTAGTGAGAGCGACTGACAGACAGACAAGATCAACAGCGATCTCCTGCAGCATTGCTCGCTTTGCAGCAGACCGTGATGCTGCGGCATTTTTAACAATCCCGCTCAAATCCACTACGAGCAAGTTGATTTACACTGGAGTTGAGAAAAATCACAAAATTGCCTCAAGTGGTTGTCGTGTTACATGAAGTTCTCCTCCTGCGTAAGGCAATATAAGGGTTATATTTCCTAGGAGAAAAATTGGTGAAAAGAAAATTGAATTCTCAGCGTGGAAAAAACTTTTGAAAATTGTTTGCGCATAACACGTTTTACTGAGCGCTCGCGTTGTGTTACCCCTCGGAAACCAAAATGCGCTAGAAGTTTAAACCACAAAGAAACTGGAAATTTTCAGAAGCGAAACTAATTTTAGTGTGATAGTCTGATATTTTTGACTGCATATAGCAATTCTTGAAATGGTTTTCCAGTAAGAAACTTCAAGCTAGGTCGGTTTCAAGATTGCGGTTTTATGAAAGCATGCACGGTTTTAGCATAAACATAATATCTACTTAGCGGACAACCTTGCAGGGTTTGATTGCAAACGTTTCGATGATGCACCTTGTTTTGCGCGTGTCGTTCTGGTCGCATGCAATGTAGTGGGGTGCAGAACTGCGTGTCATTCATTTGCAACCGAGAGAAAGCAGTTGCGACGTTAACAATGCATCGATCGTTCGTCTGCATGCGGCAGATGCTGCTCACCCACGAGCTGGACCCCAAACAAACACCCGCTGAGGTTTGTCTACATTCGAAAATTATGACAACCTCACGAAGTTATAAACAAAGCGTGACCTTCGACCGCTCTCTGCTTTGGTGTTTGGACAGATCGCAGGAGACAAAACGGCGTCTCAAAGAGTATCTTTCGCTCGACGCAATAATGCAGATTAATGTAACAACACGCCCATGTGAACGACTTGAAGTGCTCGCGCACTTGTCATTGCATTTGCAAGAAGTCGGTTTAAAGTAGAAGGCTCTAATTAAACTTGCGCACTCATCAAGGCCTTGCAGGCAGGCTTATACTGTGGTTTGCCCGAAAATAACCGATGAGTATGCGATCTGATCTCAAAAAGGAGTTAATTCTTCGCTCTCTAAAACCATACCGGGAACAAGTGTCGCCTGCACTTTGTTTCCAATGAATCACGATAAAAGCAAGAGGCCAGAGATATTTTTGAGTACTTGATTATGACATCGAAGCGGGCTGAGGCCTATCACGAGAAATCTCAGCAATACGTGACCTGTAACATCCGCGACAAAGTAGATGTTTGCTCAAAACGTTCTTGTGAATTGTGGAATTCTGAAAACTTTTTATTTTCGTCTTAAAATTTGAAACAACGCTTGTCTTTCCAAGCAAAAGCGAAGCTAGAGGTATTACAAAAAATAAATGCTTTCCATTGTCATTTTTCTTCCGAGAAGATATTCCTTCAGATGGACAAAGTTCAGATAAAAACTTCTGATAAATGCGGGTGCTGCGATGATCATAGCTTGTGGCATCCTTTTCGCGCGATTAGAGCTTGCTGTACCTTCGCCAAGGAAGCTAATGGTTGCCGGCACGCTCATAAGATCATTTGTAAGGTTTTGAGTATTTATTTAGGGTGCTGGGCTGAGATTTCGCAGATCCAGCGGCGGAACCCCGGTTTCACATGGCACGCGCCAGTCCCGGCTGGAAACCACTGATCTGAAACAGCATCTTGGGTGGTGGAAGCAGAAGGCGGAATGGAACGTTGCGAAAATTGGATGCAATCGCGTATGAATTTTGTCGAAAATTAATGGCGAATTGACGTTTGCACAGAGTGCAATCACTAAAACCTTGCTTTGCTTATGCGAAATTTAGTTTTGTCGGTTTGATGCTGCAACAACCCTTCAATTTACTGCAGCATATTTACCCCGGTTATGGAGGCGGGATGACTGTTCTCACCAAAGGGTCCTGCAAAGCGCAAACGAATGCGCGCAATTATTGGTAAAGCATGCCAGACCACAGTATGCCATGAAACACACTTCAAATACAAAAGAAAATTTAAGAAAAAAACGTGCTTTGACTTTGTGGTCGCTTTTCTCGTTTGTACTTTGCTGTTTGAAACTAAAACGTTTACAGCAAAAGCAGCTCGCAATCCAGCTTTAGAGCCGGCGAGTGATGCAACAGTGTGTATGTTTTCCATTCCTGAAGTACTTCCTACAAGCCCCGTACCAGCACATTCTACAACATATCGGGCACGTACATCACACCTGACCGTAGTGCGCACTTGAAACTACATCTCAGCACCTTCGATAACTGAGTGCAGTAGCACCACTTTTTTACGGAATAACCACAACGCATTGGCTCTCTAGTTGCGAAACATACCCCCCTCATATATTTTCGTACTGCGAACAGGTTTTAAACAAAACTTTCTCCTCCTACTGTAATTACCGCAATCCTGCACCGGTTAGACATTACAAACGTGATCTCATTAAACCCTGTCTACTGGCCTTTGTAAGTGAAAGTTGCACTGCAGTAAACAGTTTGGCCACTGGCTTGATAGGGCAGGTTTTCATTGATATGATTTTATGCGTCTAGATTTTCCATACCTTTTTGTCCTTGGCACTCATTCTGCCAATAGTTTTAACTTTGACTGCCTTCTTTTGCCTATTAATGCTGGAGGACTCAGTACCAACTGAAATGTTATTAATGCTGGAAATACATTGGTTTGGTCGGAACCGATACAGGAAAAGAAATTTTATTGAATGTCACTCACCTACATATCACACACGCAGCTTAAGCCGCATGCACTGATTAGTATCACATTCCAGATGAACCTAAGCAGGCTACTAACTTCACAGTACTTAATGCGAATCCTATTTTAAGCTGAAGTAGCAGAAGGATAGTAAACGTATGCAAAATTATAAAAATTGTATGTGACGGTCTCATGGATCAAAAACACAGGTGGGAAAATGATAGACAAACTAGTTTTTAGTTTGTGTGATTGACGCCACGTTTATATTACAACGTGTAGGCTTTTCTAGAGAAGTACGCAGCGCACTTTCAGCCTAATGCACAGCTTCCCAAATTTTTTTGAAGCTGGCACCCCTTTCACAAAAATAAAGTGACTTTCGCACCTCCTCGTTTCAAAAAAGTGTATGAATCATAAACAGTCTGATTTTGCAGTATTTTCATTTTTACAATTACTACTCGTAACACATACTGGCAACACAACAGAAAACACTCAGACCTATTGTTGTTAACTTACTGCTCATTGGAAACAAATCCTGTGATTTTTTTGTTGCTGCTTCTCTGATACTAGGCGCTCATACCTTGACACACAATTACTCAGGGCCACGCGCAAATCGAGGAGTTCAAATAATTGTTTTTCAAACGGTTCCAATAATTGTTTTTCAAAAGAAGTAGAGAAGAACATCTAGATTTATACAAACATGTTGTTGCAAAGGGCACTAAAAGAGACAGGGCTTTTGTTCTCAATTTTTAAATTTCGAGTTCTGCAACACCAAACAACCATCTCGCCATAATTGCAACATAAACATTTGCACGTCACAATGCACTTACAAACGCATCACCAGCCATCGCCACAGCGTGGTAACCGCAGCTTGAAGCAGAAATACTGTAGCAGTGCACGCAGTTAGCAATTTGAATTGTTAAATTAGTAACGTTAGCTGAAATAGTGAGGCCGTATAATGTTCTTTTGAGTAATAGCACTTGTTGGAAGCTTTCATAAACCTCAGTTCATTGGAAAAAGTACATCTAAGAACATGCAAACTCTCACCCTTAAAAATCACATTTTGGACCCCCGGAAATCTTGTTTCGGACCCCAAGGGTTCGGGAACCCCTGGTTGGGAATCGCTGGCCAAATGCAAACAGGAAAAAGGCCTTGGTTTTTCCAAGTTAATACATAGCACATGACGCAAATTCCAGCACAACCTCTTGTCAATTTAAGAATCACTTTGCAAGGAACAGCCCATTACAGCTGCGTCACACGGATGTGCATACTGGAATGTTGTTTTTAAAGAAATTTAGGAAATTTGTCAACGAAAACGAAAGGCACCAGAACTGGTGCAGTGAAACGTAAATTCCAACAAGCGCTCAAATATCTCAACAACAGCACTTAGCCATCTTCTGACCTGTTTCATAACGATTTTCTTTCTTGGTTCTGGCGACTTCTTGCGTTTTCGTTGTGTGTTTCTCTCCTACAGTATTTTCGTAATATAATTAATGCAGCAATTTTCAGTGAAAATTTAAAATATTCACCTTCCACATGCAGTCATTACAGACATGTTTTAATTTTAACATGCATCACAAACATGGCGCAGAAGACATTAACAAGCATTTGCAAAGTGGAGGCAAAGAAAGTAAACAACGGTACAATAGAATCAAAATCTCTGGAGGGCATAAAACACAAAATAGGTGGGGTATCTCTGCTAGGAAAGCAGACACACTTCCTTATAAAATGGCTAGCGAAACGAGGCCTTCTTTGCTTCAAGCACTTCGTTTGAACAGAGTGTCAATCTACATCACCTACCCTTTTTTTCTGGCCTCACTGATATGGACAACTTCATTATGTGGGCACCGCATCCGTGAGTCCTTTTCATGCTTGGTTTTGCTGCAATAAGAAACACACAAGTTTATCATAACGCACGAAAGTAAAAAACGGTAGAAGCATTGAACGCATTCCTCTGCATTATACAAACACTACTCAGCAAGTTTTTGCCAGATAGGAAGATGAATAGCATAACCTTCACGACTTGAGTCAAATTAAATGTTGTTCTTTTATTGGATTCGCATTGTTAAAGTGACAATATGAAAAAGTTTGCTTCTCTTGCAAAGCCGTTTGTTTAGGTTCAGTTTCATTATATTCGCATTAGCAATCCCTGGAGAGCGTCACGAGTGGTCGGGACCACGCAGTTACCTTTCGTAGTGAATGCTACGTATGTAGCAAGTCAATGGCAGAACCGCGCGCGAACTTTCTTAGCACCCGTCCATTAACGCCGAGTACGAGGCTGGACAGGCCACAAGTACCGTTTTTCTGGTCTTCGGTATGACCCGGCCGCGAATCGACCTACTAACTAGCTTTAGCTGCGCGCACTGAACCCACTGTAACACTAGGTAGGGCGGCGTCGGCTGTTAGAGATAGCTTTCCAAAATCACGCACTACGTCGCGATTATTTTGAAATAAAATACGTTTTAAACTTATCATCAGCTGGAACGCTTGCTTGTGGAATCTTTACTGCAGCTGTATTCAAACTGTTATTGGTCAAAGAGGCAGTTTTGCTTTTGCTAAAAACACTGCAGCTTGTTTTACAAATAACTAGTCTCCACATCTAACTTGTTAGCTATTGCAATGTGGCGTTAGGGAATGGGATACCTGCCTCACCAGGCTAAAGCTGCAGGAGGTAAGTCATCCATTAGACTAGAAGTGACACGAGCACTGCCCATCGGTTCGTAACTGGCCACACGACGAGCGTGACGGGAAATGTCGCCGTTGAGGTATGACGTCATTCATTATTATCGGTGAGAGACATGCGGCAGGGTGACACTTCCTAATAAATTAAATTACAAAAATTGATACTCCGGTTAAACGAAACTTCCAAATATTCGTTTCAGCAACGCTCTCCACACAACTTTTGTCTCCGCGCGGCATAAACGATATTTAAACGCAATCAGAACATGATGAAGGACATTGTAGTTGAAGTGACAATTGCGTCTATCACAATTTTCACCTAAGAAAAAATTATGCTTGTAGTTGTATTTCCAGGAAAATTTTCTTGATGTTTGCACTGCAAGTAAAACCCATTTTTCACTCACGATGCCAGCGCTTATGACATCGTTACGGCTGAGTGCTTGTGAAGCTTTGCCAGGCAATTAGTGAGAGTATTTTCAAGCATCTTCGGCACGTGTTGGCAGACACACAATAATTATGAGTGAGGTGTACCCAAAAAAGCGGCGTTCTCTTTAAGCTTCATTACATTAGACACAGTTTCAAGTGCAAGATTGCTCACAGACCAGAAGAGACAAATAACAATGCCCACAGCTTTTTTCTAACTATGACGGTGAGGTGAAGATTTAGTTTGAAGTATATTAGATTATAGACTTCGCGCATACAGACTGCGTTTCATCAACGCCCGCAGAGTTCTCGTTGACGAAGACAAACGAGCCGTCAAGCTGTGCCTAGCCGGGCATAAAGCACACAACGGGGCAATAGATCTTCAGCTCTCGACCACCTCCGGCGCCTTGGCGATGGTTTGACTGGAATTAGGGTGAGATGAGATCGTGATAAGTGTCGTGGGTTCCGGTCATAGGTAATACTTTACAAGCCTGTGAATCATGGTTTTTTTATGGGGGGGAGGGGCAGGTAGTAAGGTTATCTTTGGGAGAAAGGTCCACAAAACGGTTTTTCCCATTCTGGGTGATAGTCCGTTGAGTATGAGTACCACGGTCGTTTTACCTCTGTTCGACGGCCAGCCTACACAAAAGTAGAAAACAAGGCAACAATGATGTTTAATCGCATTTCCAACTTGATTTTTTCGTTAAAATTCATCTCCAATTTGCTGCAACGCATTTAATTTCCAACTACATCAGTTCGAAAGGTAAGGATATCACGCGAAGAAGAAGGGTCGAGCTGCAAAAAGGTTAGACTGGCGTGGTTTTTTATTTCCAACCAATCAATTAACCTGGTAAAATATGAAAACGTAACGGATAAAAATATTGCAAATCTCATCGTTTACAAACGGAGATCATTACCGTGCAGCTACATTATATTTTATGGAATTTCTACTGATTCCTGTCAATTGAAAGCTGTTGCATAACTGGCGATTTTCAGAACTGGCCCTTACCACCTCAGATTACTTCTGTGATATTTTGGTTAGACATTCACCACCTGCAGCAAGCAAATGAATTCTCACTGCTGTCATTTACAGAACAATTTGAAGTTTGCTTTTCCAGCAAACGATCGCACGCAAACACTATCAACGACTACTTGAAATGATGGAATTTGTTTTAATCTTTTCGAAGACGTTGGCAGACGGTATATCATCCCTAAAGTCAATAAAAACCCACAAGCGGAAACGTGCGACTAGAAAAATAGGTAATTTCAATACTCTTTCTTACAAATGTTTGTAATTCTTCCAGCACTACAATAGCTGATGAGGATTTGCTTCGGAATTTGTTAGATTTGTGATTACATTTTCTAAATTTAATAACCGCGCAAAGGAACACATTCAACAAAAAGTAATCATCAGGTACTGCAGATGAACATAATAATACAACAGCACTAAAATTTGTTTCAGTACATGCTGCCTGGCTGACAACATGTGCTGACAGTGTCAGCAAGCCTCTAACAAATTCTACATACACGTGTCATTTTAAATGGAAATGTTTCAACGTGATTCAGCAGCTGATTAATGAGCAATGCTTTTAGAACAAAAAGTGTGGGTTGTTCTCTTGCATCTAAAGCACACACTTAGTTGTCACATTATTTGTAGATTCATTAGCACCAGAATCCACGACGAATCACTTAGTTGCAGCGAGCTGACTCAAAATAAGATAAATGTCGTCATTATCTTTTTTAAAGAGCCGTTTGATAAGACAGGGACGAGGAGGTATATCCTCACTATCAATGCTAATATTTGTCCCCAAGTTGAAACAAGGCGCCTTAAAACTTTGTCAGATGGAGCCTGGGTAGACGAGATGAAACCGCAAAAAGCAAGATACATTTTAACGAAACTCCCGCGCTTATCACGGACTTCCAACTATTTTCGAACACAATCATATTTACTGAAGAGCAACGCAAACGCAGGTCAATCTGTTAACACAACGTATCACATAACTGGTCCACGCTGATGTTTTGTCGACGATATCTTTTTTAGTCTTTCTGAAGTGTGTGTCTAACACAGTTATGTCAAACCCGCGGCCCAGTCGAAAGTTTTGTGCGGTCCAGTTTAGGCTTTCACTGTAGCAAAAGTATCCTAGACATTGACAACCTGTCCTTTTTTAACAATCTTGAGTTTAGGTGGTCCTCAGTGCCACTTTATCGCTTCTTTTGCCATTGCAGTTAGGATTCGAACGCTTTCAGTACATTAGCTGAAGCTAAGTTTAGTTTGATAAGATCAAAGTAAGCCATTCAATGTGCGGGCCTCATTACTATGTCATTGAATGTGTGGCCCTGGTTAAGATAGTGACACAGGTTTTGGCTCAGTAAGCCATTTGGGTTGGACATAGCTGGTCTAACAGTACAGTATGTTGAAATACGCCATAAACGTCAAAGTTTCCTGATTGAGTTCTTTCTTTTTTGGATGCTGGTGTTGAACACCACTAACATACTATAAGTCGGGCTGTAATTTCATCAACAGCACAGTTCGCAAGGCCAAACATGCTCTGTAATAGAGTAACGTAAGCGGCGGAGCGGCACAATTAAAGAATAAACAAGTTCTTGAAAGGGTGACCTCACTCAAAACAAACCAAAACCTTCGAAACTGCAAAATCGCCACTTTTGACGACTTTGTCAACATTTTGCGTTGAAGATAATTCAAAACGCAGCAGACGGTGTCGAGTAGAGAGGAACGAGAGTGAGGGGGAAGATCAACACGTGCGATAAGACATGAGAAAATCCTAAAAGCAATCATTACTCAGCAACACTGAAGCAACGGAGGGACACGTTCAAGTTACCGTTGAATTTATGGACTGTCAGTTTTTAAGTGCTTCTTAAAACATGATCGTTCAAATTCAACTAATGCTAATTTATTTGATAAGTCGAGACTTGAAACAGCGGTGAGTATTTTGTACGCACATTTGTTTGTGTTGACTGACGTCACGCATAGTCTTTGCGATTGACGCGTTGTTTCAGGCGTAGATGTCAGGTCTCGAAAGTTCAGCTGCTTTTCCATGTGTATTTCTCACACGTGCATTATTGCAGAGAATTATAAGATAGGTCTGTATGAACCGTGGTTGGTTGCAATTTTTACTTTTGCAACAAAGAACGCTATTCTCGTCCCGATAACTGAAAACGTAGAGAGGGTTGCTCCCAAAACCAGTTTGTTGCAGTTTGCTGAATTGTACGTTACGCTGAACGTTGGACAAAAAGATGCAGCGAAAAGTTGGTAAAATTTTTCTTTCGCGGCTAGTTTCAGGGTTCTGATTTGACACACGGAAAACACAGAGGAAACAAACCAAACAGCGATACTCGAAAATGTTTAAGCATCTTGAAAGAAGACGTTTTTTCAAAGCCTCAAAAATTGTTAATAGTTGACTCACTCTCCGAATGCACAAGGCACAAGAAAAGGGAACGAAGCCTCAGAGAGATCCCACCAAGTTCACCAAAAACAAACAAAAACCAATGAACCTTGACTGGCTTGACCAACAGCCGAGTGTTAGTCATTTCCTGGTTATACGCGGCAGTGTCATCAGAGCTAAGTTTGAATGACGCTCTTTGGTTTTTGCCCTGGCTTCAGCGAAAAAGTGCACCACAGGATATTTAGCCATCGGCCTTTGCAGTCCATAGGCGATTGAGCCGCTGTGACTCTCAGAGGAAGGCTTTCTAAAGAGGGCAACTTGACACTACTCAAATATTTTTCACATTTTTGAACCTTCCTATTCAAATAAAACCCTCTTCGTCACGTCTGCAACAGAAAAACTCAGTTTCTTGTCTGAAGCTGACCTGTCTCGCTAAAGAAGGCAATATGGATCAGGAGGTGGTGAAAAGAGAAATATGATCGATTGCCTCCGTAGGTTTTAGATCGGTTCGGCAATGTTTGCTTTTCAATTATTTGAAAAAAGCACCCTTTATCTTAAAACTCATTGGAAACTGCTAACTTTTGTTCAATTGTACTCAGTTTCAAGTTTTTTTCGAGTTACCAATTTTTACCTATTCTGGTACAGCTCCACAATTCTAAGAACCTTTAAAATGGCATCTGCAACGTGTGCCACCACACTGGGTTAAAGAACCACTAGAACCAGCAAACGCCACAAAATTGTTGTTTCCTCAATGAGGGCAAACACTTCCATCCCGGGAGAACTGTACTGGGAAGATATCAGTGAGCTCTCGGTTGGCGGTTACAACTGATTATCTGCAAAACTAAATTACAAAGACCACGCAGCACTTTCGCAGGGAGAAACTAGACAATATTTTTCTCGATAAAACCGGCGATATCGTTTGGCGTGCTTAAAAACTCTTCTGCGGTTTCTATTTTCAGCAAAAAATAGCGCAGCGGTATTTAGAAATGACATTAAATTGCCTGAGCTTAATCACAGTACTTTGCAGCAAGCAATTTTTGTAACTTATATTTTCTGAATTATTCTACAACAGGAGTGAATGAAAATTTTGATATAATCCTCACCTACGTAATGACTTCTCGAAAACTTTGATATAACGGCTGCAAACCGCGAGAAAACTTTCTTTGCTCATATGGCAAAAAAACACGTCACCAGACCCTTGCAAAAAGGTTTTGTCAGAAGCAAATTTTATCAATTTATCCATAATGGTTTCATTCAGTCAAAAAGATCGTAAGGAAGCTAACCCACTACTGTATTTTATAAACAATTTTAAATGCAAATACCTATGCTTGTGGATGAGAGCATAAAGAATTAGCGAAAAATGATACGCAACAGCACCAATAACCAGTGGACATGTTGTTTCATGCGACAAACAAAGCTTCCATTCAGAGTAGGCTACATGGGCTTTCGCTTTGTACAAATTGCAATATTACGAATGTTTTCAAGGCTTAAAAAGGTCTTGAGATTGATTTACTGAGCTCGGTTTGCAAACGTCGACAATTATTAAATACGTTGTAATACGTTTTGACATTTGATATAAAGCCAACGATCAAAATGTTACGTTATAATTTACGGTTCACAGAAGTGCTTCAACAGGTTGCTGCGCCCGTGTCGGTTTTTATTCAGCACCGTTTCTCATAAGTTTTCGTTTCTATGCATGCACCGCGTGCAGCCGTGATGACATCAATAAAATTGCAGCATGTCGAAGTCTACAAACCGTTTGGCAAGTCAGTCAACCCCAGTAGTGCTGGTTGTTAAAAATTATAATTAAAACAGGACAAAGTTATTTTTCTTCATTTCGCAAAATTCATTTAATTCAGTTGCAAAAACTTCACAAACTTTTTAAACGCGTTTTTGAAGACGTATTTTGTAACTTAAACTTAAAAAATCCAACTCAAGCGTTCGATCAATTTATTTAATGCAGTTTATAGATCACGATTTATAAGGCATAATAAGCCTGAAAACGAAATGCCTTTTTCTGGTACAATTTTCACAACTTTACCAGAGACCTTGTGAATCATGTTTCTGGTCAAATGATTGACTAAACTACTTGGATATTATAACATAATTCACCGAAAATGAAATGCAGTTGTTCCAACAATTGAAAAAAATCACAGAAAACGTTTAGCTCAGGCAGCTCTTCTTGCTCTGTGGGAGTTTATTCGAGAGATATTACCCGAAACACACCCGCTTGTCGATTGTGATGCAAGACAAGCATCGATGTTATTGAGTTTACGCCGACATTTGGACTGACTTGAACTTGTCAACGTTAAACAATCCTTATCATGATTAAATCGAAAATGAAGACCAAAACAACACCACAAAGATAGCGTCAGTTATATTTGATGTGCTACCATGCCACCATCTTTGGTAACGCAGGCGAACAACAAAGGCGGTGGCAATTACCTCTACTCAGGATGACAACGCGATTGCAGTTGACATTTGAATAGTGATGGTTGGTGGGAAAGCGCAAGAAAATCCACCAAATAAGTATGTTCGTGCCTCTTAAATCCGACACGACCAATCTACTTTTCTAGATTTTCTGGCACTTTTAATTGCAGCAGACTTGAATTGCAGTTTATCGAATAAGACCTTCATTGATGTTGGATTTTCAACTGACCAATTACTGCCAACGCAATCAACATCGCAGACGAAGAAAACTAACAGCCAAGCAGCACTAAGAACTCAGTTTTTTCACCCTCAACGTAATAAGACTGAAAATTGGTTTCTCGATCAAAGCAGCCACAAGCTGTTGCGAAAAATAAGAAGTGCATGGTTCCCAAAACGCATTTAGCTACAAAATCTCAATTGTATGTCAGCTACAACAGTTCTCTGCATCGGTTTCAGTAAGCATACCATAATGTTTTCGTGGTAGTGTTCTTTTTGTTTTTCATATTGTTTCATCCGCACCAAGATTATTGTTAAAAAGGAAGACTTCATCAATTAATTTGAGTCATCAACATCCACTTGTGCTGTCGTGCATAATGTCGGAGCCAATTCAAATCCGCAACAACGTCAAAAAAGGTCGCTGCTGGAGATTATACTTACTATATTTTGAAAGTTTTATTATGCTTTCAGTAAAAGACGAACTTTTATGCACCGTTTTGGATTTGTACTAGAGAAGCGCTGGACTTATGCAACAGTTCCTTGTAAAATTTCGTAGTGCTGCAGTTGTGCGAGCATTTGAGCGCCCACATGGCTTTAAGGTAGGTCTGCTCACATTGAAAACACGTTGTAAATCATTTCAGTTAGATAGTACGCCACACGTAAATTCATAAATAGCAGTGCACTGCATCATGTGCTTGACGGCCAGCACCTACATGGTGTCGTTGGCCACTAGCATCGAATAAAAAAATGGGAACGTGATGGATATTTCTCATGTAAGCAGATTCTACCCAATCAATTACATCGGTAAACATGAAACTATTGTTGTTTATACAGCCTGGATTTTACAGTGCTTTTGTTCGGACGCATGAAACAGTTGCTGTTACGTTTTGCACGTTGCACAACTCGGAGACTTCACCCAAACCAAAATTGTTCAACGAAATTTGTATAAGTAGCAAACAAAAACGCTACATTCTGCAGTGACTGTGCTTACATATGTAATAGTAAGTGTGTCCAGGAAGGAAAACAAATCCCAGCGGCGTTGGACTTCTTTTCTGAAACTTGGTTGTTAATTTGGTTTCTTGGTTTGGCTTAAAGCAGCGCAAGATCCGTTGTTTTTCTGAAACAAAAGATACCTTTGTTTTACAAGCCTCAGGGTGCTAAAAGCTAAACTAAAGGCCTTACTATAGTTTTCAGCAGCATGCACGTATAGCCAACACGTGCATTTTATATAGTCCATTTGCAGCTGCTCTTGTACAGTAGAGATCCTTTTGCCCCGTTTAACTTCTGAAACGTTTTTCACACCAATACATCCGGAAACAGTTCCATCGTGAAAGCTCATCGCTTTGAAAACAAATTATTGATATGAATGCTACTTCTGGCGGGGGCTTAAAATTTCCACGGTTCAGTTTGCATGAAAGGCGCATTTTGCTGCAGTTTCGGTGAAGGCTTAGGGAACAACTGCTTTCCAGGTAGCAAGCGAAGAGCCTATGCTATTTCTGAAAGACGTTTTTGTAGTAGGCTTAAAAGTGATAGCTGCATGATAAAGAAAATTTCAGTTTGAAATACGATTTTACTGGCTTTTCATAGAAATAGCTTTTTGTGTTTTTCATTAGCATGGTCGCGAGCAATTAAAGTTTGGCGTTTTCTCTTGTTTCCTGTGGTTTTTTAAAATAGTATAAATTTTGCCCTGTTGGGCTGTGCATAATGAAATACTCAAACGTTTGGAGAATGATCGAAAGCTTAAACACTGCGGCTTTGTGAGTAATAATTAGGTAGTTCATGAAGCCGTTTGCAGAGCTTTCTCCTAGCATAAAAATGACGGCCAGTCTAAATCTCCCGCAAACACTTGAATAGTTCCAGCCATTGCTGTGAGGGTGAGAAGGTTTTGTGTCTGCGTCATCGTCTTTGTGGTGCACTTTAGCCGCTAAGTAGAATCAATCTTTCATCAGCTTTTCTAAACTGGAGAAAGCGCTTATTGAGGCACCAGGGCCATTGTTGCCTACCACCTGTACCACGTTTGCACAAGCATGCAAGCGTGATTCCATTTAAATAAGAGTCTAGGACTGAGGGTGCGTAGTGTTACGTGAAAAATCGATTTCCTGGTAAAAAATTTGCTGATAGATTTCTTGTTTATCTTCCTTGTGGAGAGTAGGTTACTTGAAAGCACGCGGTTTTAACGAAATCGGCCTTAGACGTATACCATGGATTGGGATATCCACCCAACGTTGCGCTGAAGCTTTACAGACCGGTGAACGTCTTCCTAGTGACAGGTTTTCTCACGGCAGGGGTTGCCGACGCATACATTACAATTAGGAACGTCAGCTTGCTGCGAATCATCTGAGGCAAGTTGCTACTGGACTGACGGGGATCAAACGCGGTTTGGTGTGTCGAATAACAAACTCACTAGATTGCAATAGTGTCCCTTGTCCTCTGCTCTTAGCCTAGACAGGTTAAAATGACACATAGTTTTTTTTGGAAAACTCAATCTTCCTAATTTGTTGGAGAGTGATGTCAAGACAAGAACTCGTCGCGCTGGGTCGCTCCAGAAAAACAAGAGCATTTTTCGGCGCGACTAAACAAACTTTCTTGTTGTTCTTGTCAGTAATTAGTTTGCACTGCCATTTGCTTTTTCGGCCATTCTTGACCACCGAGATAATGCGATAAAGATTTGAGTGTTTGGCTGTCAGCGCTTAAGTTCGCTTTCGCAGTACACGCTTTTGCAAGCTGATTGTGCAAAACGCTCAAAAGAGCGCTAATGCAGGTCGACTGCTACTTTTGAAAAACGATCAGTATTTTTACTTAAAAAGTGAGCTGTACAATTTAAGAGGGTTTTTACGAAATTGACTTTTATGAGCTAGCTCGATTGTCCTGTCAAAGCAAAACCGGCGTAGGGCAAGCAATGGTGTCTGCGGTGAAAAGTAGCGTCTTTCTTTGAAGATCTGATTGATACTTCGCGGCGTCCAGATGTGGCCGTAAATTCAAAAACACATGTTTTGCATGTATGAAAATGCGTGTCAAAAATGCATGTTTGATGCGTCACTTTACTGGTCTTTTTTTACCAAGTAATCTCATGTGTTTTACATCTAACAATTTAGGTATTGGTGTGGTGGAACCCGAACGTTGTACGTAACAATGAAATCTTCACGCATTTGTTCAAGTTACTCGAGAGCATCAGTGGTTTTTCGACAAGTCAGTGTGAATTTTTTTCGCGGCCAGATGTGCAGAACACTGCTGTACGTTTAAAGCTCAGGCAAGAAAGTTTGATCTCAAATGAAACAGCACAATCTACAACCAAAATAGAAAGCTACTACAGTGCTCTAAATTGGAGGCTGTGCTGTCACTCGAGTCAATGGAAGTTACCGTGCGTAGTAGGAGATACTTACAAATTGAAACGAGATTGTACAAGTTCAAATTGTGCAATGCTTTTCAAGAGCTGTGTTAGCAGGCTATTTCGTTTGACCTGCTTTTCATGCATTAGTCACGTCTTAGTTAGATTTCCTGATTGCCAGAAAAAAGTTAATGTGGTTAAATCAACAGATTTGTAAAGCTACTTCAACAGCTGCAGTAAAGGCTTATGGAGCTGTCTCAGATTTTAATTAATTGTCTGGAAATCACTAATAACCCTTCGACAGGTCACACATGTATATTACCTTTGACGTATCCGGACTTGAAAACATAGGTTTATGGAGGCGCATTCTTAGACTGAGACGTGTCCCATGTAATGAATCATTCTGTTTTTAATACCGGTCTGCATTACTATTGCATTTTTCATATTAAATCTGTACGTTGTTACTCGCTGCGAAAACAATATATTTGTTTGAAGGAGTTCAACGATATTACGACGACAGTCAAAAGCAGTGCTGCGAGTCGTATCAGCGCTGGAAGCTATTTTGGCAGCTGGCCAAAAGTAGTTATGCTTCAAAACACTCCGATGATCAGAATGTAGTCATTAATAAGATGCAGCGTGTAGAGTAACAATAGCTTACTGTGAGCGGAGCAATGTTGGTATTGTTCTTTGGTAACATTGTATAGTTCCAAGTAAAGGAGATCTTGCTTGTTGCTGTTTGAGGCTCGGTCGTAATTTGCCTTATGCGGGCAAAGGATGTCCATCCAGTCGTTTATATCGACCTCCAGTCTCATCTCTCTGTTGGCGAACCTGCCAAAATCGGATTGAAACGATGCTTACTGCACATCCAAAATGAAGATTTTTGTCAAAATATGCCAGGCACGATGCTTGTACACAGAAGTCAAGATTTTTTCGATTTCGTTTATAAAATGTGTAACAGGTTTACGTGACTTTCAAATAGACCCACGCGCTTACCTCCAGAAAAGAAAAAACTCAGAAAACGGCGGCACTATAACGGCGCTTTTTCCTGAGGTTTTGCGTGAAGAGTAAATGATGAAGAAAACTACTCAGTTGTTTTTGTCATACTGATTGCTTTCAGTACTGAGTGTAAATAGAGACTTGCTTTCGGTATCAAAATCCAAAAGCAAAATAACTTCTAAAGCTTAAAAATTAATTGCCTTTTGCTTTAGAAAATCAATTCTTTCCAGAGCAACTGCGCTCTGACAATTTCGCAATGTTGCACTTAACGAGAGTGGTCCAGCCAACCAATTGCAATACAGAGCGTTGGTACAGGCAATTGAAGATTGTATCTCAGGCAGTGAACTTATTATGAACGTGAAGGTTGAGCTTTCAGCGATTTTTGATAACGCTGGTTGCTGGTAGATAAGTAGAGTTTTTTTGGGCGAAGTCTGCTGCTGACACTGCACTTGACCCGCATTAATTCCACGTATCTTCTTTTATCCTTCCTTGCCTGATGCTTGGCTCAAGTTAATGAATGGTCTCATTAACATTTGAATTTGGCGTCGGAGACACTAAAGTTTTCACTGAGGCGAAACCCTAACTCCTCATGCTGGTGGCTCAAGGTGTTTGTCGCGCTGACAAGCAAAAACCGCATTACAAGTTTTGATCAGAAGCAGAGTTTAATCAGGACTTTCAATCAGTCCCACAGTGCTGAAGTCACATGCTGGCACCGGTCAAAGCGATAGGACGGCAGCGATGCTGTAAACGGAATTTCTTTCNAAATAAACAGACTTTCTGCGCAGGGCAATGCCCAAGTCATGAAGAAGTCTCCGTCTGTTTNAGATCGCATCGCCAAAACAGCCTGCAGAAATATTACAGCACTTGGCTGCGCAGTTTGGGAAAACTCAGATGATTTCAGAACTTTTACAGATTTGCTACCAATGCAAACAAAATGTTTCAGGAAAATAGCCTGTACAGCCAATCTTTTCGTATGCCAAACCGTTGCCCCCAGTTTGCACAACTTGGGTAAGTAAATACGTCATGGGTAAACGAGCACGGCAATGTTGAAAGGTGCCTTTGTAAAGCTGTACGTGTGGCCCGCAGACTCAAGCTGCTTTTGAAATAGAAGGAACCTGGTTGCCGCCGTCATCAAAGGTAGAAGGGGTGAGAGTCGCTTATCCTGGCAGATCACATGCACGTTGGGTTTTGGTAATCTGTGAGGACCATGATAAGGCACGGTTGCACGTCGGGCTTTGCAGAAGTCTTCACAAAGTATCTTTCTGAGCCCGTAAGCGCACGCCTCGTCACGATTCCATTGCTACTGATCATGGAGATAAAGAGCATTTGCTCCACAGAATTTCGGTCGAGCAACTCCAGCACAGATGAGCATTGGTGTCCTTATTTTTGGTTTTTGTTACATTTCCTCGGCGACTTGGCATCCATCCATAAAAACTGTATTCCGCAATTTTTTTAATTGACAAAACACGTAGTGGTTTGCTTATCTAGCAGAAAATGCAAACGTTCTGCAGCAAATCATTCTGCATTACAATAATAATGCCCCACACTGAAATGGTTATTCTCTCATTACGATACCGCTACGCCCAACATCAACTCTTTCCTCATTCACGTTTGACTTTACGGATGTTTTTCATTAGTTGTTCGGACAACTTTTTTACTTTACAGTGTGAGCTTGTCGGCAACTCAGACATTTTTTGCAAAAGCAGAGATTTTGACTGTAATAAATATTTTAAAAATCGAGAATTGCCGGGATGAATGGCATTGCAAAAACATGATTTGTCAGTTTTGTTTTGCCAAAAAATACATCACTTCTCCATTGTTTTGCAATTTGCATCGCATACGCAATCACAGTTATCGAATGCAATGTCGTTTTTTTCAACTTTTCGCCTGCAACATGATTTCGGCCGAATGTAGAAATCTTGTTGGAATTAAACACAGAGCTTGTTTTGTTTGAAACAAAAACAAGTGCCTTATCGCTGGAAGCTGGGTGCATTTACAAGCTGTTGGCACAGCGGCCCGAAAAAGACAACAAAAGGGTCGCATGATGGCCAGTAGGACTTGCTCGAACTAAAGGCAACTACAAACTTTCTGCCTGGTTGAATTTAGCAAGTTTTACATAGCGTAAATTTCAAGCCGAAATCACACAGGGTAACGTTTAAAAGACGAATCGTTTCAACTTTGCCAGAGCAGAGAAAAAATTGTCTTGCGTTGCCGCTGGCGTCATTTATATTACAATCTGTTCAGACGTCAGGCTGAAAGCAATCTGTTTCTTGGCGGCATGGTGAAGATCTGTCAACACGACTGGTAAAAAGGATCTACTTAATTCGAGCCACAATTATTTTTCTGCCTATCTCGGTGCAGAGTTACGCCACTAAAAAAACAGTGGGCATGGGAACNGTGAAATTCTATAGAACAAGAACGCAGCACATTAAGATAAACAGAATAGTGGCGGACGAAGAGAATGAACGATTTTAAGTGGGGTTGGGATNAGTGCAAGAGGTTTGTTTCTTGAAGAGTTTAGTCTGGAGAGACGGCGAAGAAACAAATCGATTTTTTCTGAAAACACAGCTAAGTTTTTATTTTAGGTCATAAAGACGGCCCCAACCTTGCTAACGTCTGAGAATGCGAGAGCAAAATGTTTTATGTCTGAGTGAGCAATGCAGGCTTACAGAAGAGCGAATAGTTAGTCCGACAAGCACAAAGTGATTTTTGACATAAAAGGAAACACTATTCGTTTAGCGGCAATGCATCCACGTGTTGGCTGAGAACTCATCAAGTTACGCTACACTTTACGACGGAGCACTTTGCGCAAAGAGCTATTCACACGTGAAACGTAGGATTCGGAAAACTTTTTAAAATTGCGCTGTTCCGCTGCCATTTGCTTGGTTCTTTGTACGTCAGCTGCAGGAAACGTATTGCAGTTAGAACTTACAAGGCTTTCGAACAACAAATCTAGCAGGGACATTATGGAAAACTGACAACTGGTAACTTTTCAACCCAGTTATCTTCTGAATACTTTCGAAGCACTTGCGGTTACCAGCGCGATCTAAGTAGTTGCTAGACACTGCTTGTTTAACAACTTATTCAGAAACGGCCAAAAACCCTTCCACAGGATTTGCAAGCACAGAGCGCTGCACACTCGACAGAAGTGGATGCTGTAAGTGCAGCTCCTGTCGCGGTGTTCCTCAACCGTCAGTAAAACACACCACTGCAGGCGGTATGCGGATTTTGCGGAGCGGAATCGATTGTAAATGACCAAATCGAGACACTCCGAGGAATTGTAAATGCAAAAATTATTGGTTGTGTTACTTGTGTACTGCAAGGAGAAACATTCTTGCATCGAACCCAAGTGACGCGCATGTTCTATCCACTCCAGCCGCAACAATAGGCCAGTTTCATGAGCGCAATCACTGCTTTGGTCGCATAGCTGGAAGCGCCGATCGTGTTGTGTTTTTAGCGCTGGTGCAGATAATACTAAGAGGATTTTCAGCAAATGCTAAAACTTTCGACTTCACTTAAAACCATGCCCCCCGCGGTGACCTTACGTTATTTTGTTCTCAAAAACACGTCCATTGTGCTTGCGTTGACGTTTCACGGCTGATGACGTACAAGCACGGTGATAGCTTGAACCAAAGCAACAATACCAATGAAACAGAGTTCTTGTGAGCACGTGGAAATTGACAACTTCGAAGATGTGTCGCCCAAAGCACCATCATTCAGTGCTGTTCATGCGTTGAGAGTGAAAATGGGCTTGGCTGCGTTCAGGCCAGTTTTGTACTGGAAAACCTCGACGTACAACCACCTTGGTGGCGATTTTGTTTGCAAAGTCTGTGTTTGATGTACAAAACACCGCAATCTTGCTTATCGGGTGAGCCTCGTTCTGGCAACTTCGATTGGCTCTCCTGAAACAGCAGTTACTCGAGATCTCAAACTAGAGCCTTCATGTGAAACGTATATTTTTCAAGCTCTTAATGTCAAGAAAAAAAATGAGACACAACGGATATGGACAACATCAAATTATTACTACATGGTTAATAATTTGTCATAAAAAAGATTCCACCAGAAAGATGTTTCACTCCCTGCCAGCTATACCATGCATCTTACCCAGATGGAAAACATTGTCTTCGTCTATTATCTGCACTCAGTGCTCCGCGTTGTCAGTTTTCATGCTCAAGTGTTTGAAAAATCGAAATTCACTCTTCTAGGCCTTGGCGCCTTATTGCGTCATACCAATTGGTGTGCATTAAAAATATTAGTTAAAAAAACATTTTGGCAACAGTCTACTTCTTAGCAAAAACTTTCGGAGATAAGCATGACATTCCCAATCTCGGGCAAACAAACGAGTAGTCGGGCGGCAGTTATTTCTGCAACCATGTTTTCTTTTTGAAGGTAAGCTGGGTGAGCTGAAAGATTTCCTTAGTCAACACATTACTCAGCACCGAAGCAGTGGAAGTATTTCGGAACGAGCACGTTCAAAAAGAATGCATCAATTCGCGGCTCTAGGGATTTACTTCAGAAAAATACACGTCTGCAAGGTTCACCAACTCACGCGGAAAAGAACGGGTCTGGCGTGTCAATAACACCCGGGCCCAACTTTTCCACAAGTAATGTAAACTGTTTGGAAACGAATAAAACAAAAGCACCGCTTTTTATCAAAGACTGGCAAGCGTCAATCAAATCAAACCGTGCATCTTTTGTTTTGTGGTTAGTTAATCACAGGGTGAGCAGTGATCAAGCACGCCCGGTCCGGTGAGAACTGACGAGGAAACAAAAGCTTGTGTGGATGCTGTTGGATCGGGAAAATTGATAGCGCTACGCAAACATCGTGGGTAGTATCGAACTGATTGAACAACTAACGGCGTAAAAGTATTTATTACATCGCCAGCTTGGCTAGACAGACAACGTGACATCTGCGGCGGGCTTGTAGCATGGTTTCGAGCTGTCCAGATTGTTAGCTCTGGTTGAGGTATGCTAATGTTTGTTAATGTTAACACAGATTTAAAAAAAATTGATGTTCATCCACCAACAACTCAGTCCCTGTTTGAATTCTGGACGAAACGCAAAATCTATCAATGTTTGTTCACCCTTTTGGACGCCAAAATGAAGTACCGAACCTAAATAAATGCTTGCTACAATGGGTAGAAATCGCTTTCGCATTAATTGCCAGGCCTGCTGCAAAATATTAGATCTAAAAATATTCCTTGTCTCCATCTTCGCAGGAGCTTCACACTCCTGAACAGCAAGGCTTGTTAATTTACAACGCGCATCTGCTTTCCGTCCGGTATCCGGACGCTTAACCCCTCAGTGCTCAAAGCCCTCCCCAAGGAGTTACCTATTCCGTACGGCTGCAATTTCACGCATTTTATGAGGCACTCAACACCAGGGTGGCTTTCGACTGTCAATCAACGCGGCCTTCGCAATTTATTTGACCAACACTCCAGTGCCATGCATTTGGTGGGTTAGGCTACTCACCTTGGTTCGATGCTCTCGTCCCAGTAAACAACATGCCTCTTTGACGTTGTGGCACAAGCCATGGTCAGGAGCAAACAGATAACGTTAGCAAAGGTTTTCATTTTGTGTTTTTTGAAGTAACAGCCTGAAGGAGAAAATCAATAACGATTAAACTATGTGTAAACAAGAAATATTTCCTCGAAAGGGCTGATAGGGAAGAAGTAACACAAGTCAAACCACTGTTTGTTAGGAACACTGAAAAAAAACTGTTTTGTGGCGGAGCTGAGAACAAACAAGGTTCACTCGGTGCATCGGTGGAACGCCTTAGTTCAATATTTTGATTTGTGATAAACTGTTCTTCACCGCCAATTTCGCTGATTTTGTTCAAAAGTGAATATTAAGACCGCTACAACTGACAGGGCACGTCACAGACTTTAGCACAAAACAAATTTTGTTGACGCGACTAAGGTTTTGTCGCGCTTGTCCCACTGTCGACGCGTAATGACTGAGCGATTCGCATTTTTCCGTTGCTTTGTTGAAACAGCAATCTCGTTCGCAAAACTGCAAAAACATGTTGTGTTTCTCTATCACAATGGTTAAGTTCGCGACTGCAATAAGGACAAGCCAGAATATAACACTACGACATATAAACCCTTTTATTCGGTTTCCGAACCGTGCTTTTGAATACACGCAATATTTGCGTTTTATTCCATTATGAAGACACGACACTCGGATGTGACTTATTTATGCTGAAATTACCATGCGAAAGCTGATGAAATCCTGAAGTGCAACTTAACCTCCGCTAAGGTTGTAAAGCTTTTTCTTCAGAATCTCTAATCTGTCTGAATGCTGGACTAGCCACGAAACCTTTGTACCAGCCTGAAGAACCATCTAACCAGTGGTTCTCAAACTGGTGCCACTTGGCTAACTAAGGGAGGAGTTTTTTAATGTCTGGGAGGAAATTTGTTCCAGGGAGGAAAAGCTGTGAATGAAAAACCTTAAGTTTTCATTATTTGTTTATTTAACACAGGGGTGGGGAACCTGCGGCCCGCGTTAAAAAATCTATTTTGGTTCGCATCAGGATTTTCATTACCCAAGTTAGAACACAAAATCGCGTCAAAATGGAACTCCATGGCAAGCAGGCACGTAAACAATAAGTCAAGAGAAGTATCTCGCTTTTTGACATAGTTTTCTCTCCTTGTTTTCTTTGTAAGATAAAGGTAGAATTTTAAGACAGCCCGCCAGCGATAATCCACAATTAATGCGGCCCGCGATAGTATTAGGTTCCTCATTCCTGATTTACCACATAAAAAACTGAGCAACGGCGTTGGTTTAGATGGGAATGTCTGCAGTACACAAGGACAAACTGCTTTGATTGCAGTGACTGACGTTGTAAGAGTCTGTTTGGCTCATAAACGTCTATTCAATGGACGATTTAATTTTATCCCTGAGATAAATCTTCAA
>JGI24158J21664_10001019_pt1 | contig 29615 bp, 20 predicted proteins | sample Ectturendosymbi3_FD_21664 | JGI IMG/M metagenome (IMG submission 21664)
CCCTGGAAACTGTCCGAGACTCCTTTTATGTCGACGACTGTTTGAAATCGGTAGATGACGTGGACGTGGCCATCCGTCTTGTAAAAGAACTGGATTTGTTGCTGAAGAGTGGTGGTTTTCATTTGTCAAAATATGCAAGCAATTGTCGCTCTCTGCTGAGCGAAATCTGCGAAGGTGATCTATCCCTATCAATCGTCAAACTGGATTTTGATCGACCCCTTTCAACAAAACACTCGGAGTTTTTTGAAATACAGATAGCGACAACTTTGAAATAAAAGTCAGATTGGAGCAAAAACCCGCCACGCGTCGTGGTATCCTATCCATGGCAAGCCAGATATTCGATCCATTCGCTTTGGTGCAGCCCCACGCTTTACCTGTAAAACGACTCATGCAGCAACTCTGCGACATGAACTTGGGATGGGATGATTCCATTCCAGAAGACCTGGAAGAAACGTGGCAACGGTGGGTTCAGGCCTTGCCAAAGCTCGAAGATGTTACCGTACTGCAATGCTTCATGCCTCTCGAAAACGCAGGTTCAATCGAGCTGCATTGTTTTAGCGACGCCTGCGAAACTGGGGACGGTGCGGTGTGCTACTTCCGCATCGCTAGCGGTTCTTCTTGGTGCTGTCAATTTGTTATTGGCAAGTCAAGAGTAGCGCCATTAAGCTCTTTGCATACCTTGGTTAGAGCTTTATGCAGCAACTTTGGCAAATAAACTTGCTCAATTGGTCTCCTCCCAGTTGCGTCTAGATTTGGGAAGAACGGTATTTTGGACAGACTCAACTTCTGTTTTGCAATACATAGCAAATCCGTCCCGCCACTTTCGTGTATTCGTTGCTAACCGTCTTTCTGTGATACACAAATTCTGACGTTTCCCAGTGGCGTTACGTCGACACTAAGAACACATCTGCTGACATTGTTTCGAGGGGGTTGTTACCGTATAACTGCGCAAAGACTGAATTTTGGATTCAAGGTCCAGCGTTTTTACAACGAAGCGAAGACTACTGGCCGTCGTAGCCGTCAAAGCCTGCTGTTCTGCCGCCATTGCCTATCAGTGACCCTGAAGTTAAAGCAAAGAGCAAAGGAAGTTTCCGTCGTGGCTTTAACTGAAGAAGCACCTTTCAACCGTTTAATAACATACTACCATTCGTGGTCCAAGCTCGTGAGAGCGATCGCTTGGATGAAGAGATTTCGGCTTTTCCTTCTGAACAAATTAGCGAAGAAAACCTCGTTGGATCCAGAAACGGGATGTCTGTCCGTGGAAGAGCTGCAACAACCTACCATGTACGTCATCCGTTACGTGCAATGTCTTCAAAGCGGTAAAAGTCAAGCTAACTGATTTCGAAGAATATCCTTACGTCAGCCGCGTAGGATCTAGCATTGGGAAGTGCTGTCCCAGCGCCCTACGAAAGTTACGACCGATCATGGTCCAGGGCGTCCTCAGAGTAGGTGGACGCCTACAAAACTCTGGTCTGTCTGTTGACCAACGACATCCCGCGATACTGCCAGCAAGACACCATGTCACTGGTCTCATTGTCCAGTTTTACCACTTTCAACAGGGTCATTGTGGAACTCAGTCAGTGCTGAACGCCACCAGAGAAAAGTTCTGGATTGCAAAGGGCAATTCGTCGGTTCGACACTACCTGAAAGAATGCAGGCCTGTGAGCGATTCTCAGGACGATTTTTCGGCCTTGATACCGATGTCGCTGCTTTGCGGCAGCCTGTATTCGTCGTTGCCTCCCGATGTGTTTTTCCAAGCGGACGAATACAGCCGTTCTTGGAGAGCGCTACAACTTCTAGCTGACTTTTTTTCTGGCGGCGATGGATAAAAGAATACTTGCCACTTCTGCAACGTCGACAAACGTGGTTAAGGTTGGTGACCTCGTGCTCGTTTGCGATAAATTCGAAGCGAGGCGCGTGGCCAAAAGCCATAGTAGAAGCCTTTCCCGACGGAGACGGAACAGTGAGACGAGTACGAGTACGAACGGCTTTAACTGAGTACCTACGTGATGTACGAAAGCTATGCTTATTGGAAGCTAGCGATTGAGCAACCGACTCCCGATTTGGTCGTTGACGTTGTTGTTGTTTACTTTGATCTCGTTAATTTACGTTAGACGGTCTCAACTAGCAATAGTCGCGAATCGATTAAACACCTCGTGCTACTAGTATGTGTTTCTCTCTATAGTGTCGTTGTATGCCAACCATCATCACACGTCTTAGCGGTGCCCGTTCAAGTTCATGGCGTCGTCTCAGGCAGCAACGTATACGCGATGTTTTGTTGGGCAATACGTAATGGTAGTTGCCGTCTACAACTATTGCCTCGTTTGTGTGTTCTTACCTGCTTCCTTGTTTCTGCATGTGCTTGCAATGCACCACGGAACTCGATCCTTTTCACTATCAAGTGAAGTGATTGTTTAGCTGATGCGAGTATAACTGCGTTCCTGTAGACGCACGACGTACAGCTCATCGTCGGCGGAAGTTTACGTTTTTTGATGGCAGCGTTTTGTTACGTACGTGAAATTATCGCTCGCTGCATTGTCCTCTTGTTTGTTTTGCCTGTTGTCTTGCAGATAATTACGCGGCACGAATCTCTTTGTTATTTGTCTGTTGTTACGCAAGTAATTTGCTGCGTTTTCCGTCGACATTGCTTTTTCTGGAAAGGGTTTAAAATGACTATTCCTTAGCACAGGGTTTAAAATGACTATTCCTTAGCACAGTCATTTGGGGCCGGTGTGTAACGTCCAAGCAATTCCTCCGAAGACTGTTAGTGTTAACATTGATGATTTATGCAGTTTTTTTAAAGAAAATATTAGGTACCCGGTATGGACTTCTAGGGACCCGATTTCTCTGATTCTAGGACCCGATGATAATTTTCTGGACCCGATTCCAGGGACCCGAAAAGACACCTTAAAAACCCCTGATTTATGATTTGTAATGTTTATGTTGATAGTGCCCTAGTAACATCGATAATCAGCTGCATATGCCAACCTATCCCACTATTCTGAGAACCATAGGGTTACCTGCTAGGTTGTAACTCACAAAGAATTGCCGTTTTGGATTGGGGATCTTTTTACCGACTACACAATGCTTGGAAACTTTTTTCTATTTAGATCACTAAGCTTATGAGGTGGATACTGTTTTCGTTCCATTAACAAATTATACATCTCTTTTACTTTTGTATTGCAGTGAAGCTGCGTTGAAGCTTGAATGTCATTTTTCAGTTGTTCCAGCAGCGACACTCCCTATTATTCAAATTCAAGTTTCATTCTTTGAGCTTTTAGCTCTTTGTCCATACTTCGAACGACGCAGTTCACAGAAAGACGTATTTAAAAAAAATAATTGGCGTAATAGTCGATTGTCATGGACCCAAATACAATTTCATTTGTTATCGCAACAGAGCAAAAACATCCATAAGAAACAGATTCACGCTTTTGTGCGACGTGTTTCAGACAATCCTTATACCGTAGAGAAAATTCGATGTCATCCTTTTGTAATAACCATGCCCAGTAATGCTCAGTTGCAATCTTATGATTTGAAAGCAAACTCGTCATTGGTTTAGTTGGAGTTGAATTTTGAGCCAAGAAACAATCAAAACACTGTCCACATATTAGCTCCTTTTGAAAATAGAGAACTTGGGATGTAATGTTAAATAAGTATACCTCGTGTTCTTGCTCAAATTTACTGGCTTTTGCAGTAGAATAACAAGTGAAAGCAAGCTTACTATTAACTTAACCATATCAATAGTTTTACTGTTGTTCTAGACCAGGACCAAATTAAGAGATATTCAATTTACGCCTGTATACTGTCACGAACCGAAGTTTGCTATTTTTATGCTGTAATATAAACCTTCGTTTATACAACTAATTTGTGGAACGAAAAGGCTGAAAACGTCTATTGAACTGCTACTGGTGTCAACCATTCCCTAGAGATACTTTGCCACCTTTTTTGCATGGTGTTTTTTGCATTTGTTTCTTTTTATTAGCGGGGTCACGTGAAGCAATAAATCAATCTTAGGTTAATCGGGGTCTCTAAACATTTTTTTGGCCGCGGGCCACATTAGCTATCACTCAACAGTCCGAGGGCCAGACATCTTACACAATGCGATTGTTTAGGGATATGCTACATTCTACCAAATCAACAAATTTTCCGTAGTTATATTATTTTTCTTTATTGGCAAAATGCCTTTGTGGGTCGGATGAAATGGCTTCGCGGGGCGTAGTTTGGAGACCCCTGGGTTAATGGAGCACGGCATTTGTTTGAATAAACTACAAAAATATATGGAAGTATGACTTGAGTTAATGATTTAGTGTCCCTTAAAACGAGATTAAGTAGACACAACAAAAAAAATTCAACATGAGTTTAGTAGAACTTCAATTACTTTTTTCAAAATCTTCAGCACATTTTTGATGCTCATGCTTGCCTAAACAATCTTAGTTTATTTGAAAACCTATTCTCACAACCAGCTTGTTTTCCTACCCAAATTGGTTTTCAAGCTGTAGCCAGAAACATTTGCACAACTGTCATTCTCCTCAAGCAAGACTTATAATCCAGGCCCAGAATTGACATACACGTAAGACTTTTTACTTTTATTTTTGATGTTTTGTACTCAATAATTGGTCATGAGCCACGCTTGCTTCAAAATTGTTCATGTGTTTTCCGCAAATTTGCTTGTAACACTATATAATTATTTTTGTTAGTTAACCACATCAACACCACTGCGTTAAATGCAATCATACGTTTGAAGAAGAAGCATTGTGGAAAAATGCGCCAGCGACTGTAAAGCGGTTTGACTGATGTCGCAATTGAAAGCACTGAAAGCACTGAAAGGAATGAAAAGGTCAATGATTGTTTGATGTAGAAACTGGTTCGTCATGCCTATTCATCTGAACTACCGTGGTAAACATCAAACCCATACGATATTTTTTACAATATGTGATTCTGTTTGCTTGAAGACAAAGGCAAACTTAGCACAGTCAAAGCTCGAGGGTCCTGCGGATCGTTCGTTGAATGAGGAATATGATAGTAGTCATGGTTGCGCCATACTGCGTTTGACAGAAAATTTATCAAATTTCATTGTCCACTTTAGGGCTTTTATATTAAGCTTGATCGTGATGTAAGCACAGTCTGTGTTAAATGCAGCCGGAAAGGATGCCAAGGTTTTTAACAAAACAGGTTTTGTTGGTATCTCTATTGTTGTCCATGATTTGAGATCAAACAAAAATCCTTGCTACTTGAAGCGTCGAGCTTGTTAATGCTGTAATTATTTCAAAAAAGTACTTAGCTGGAGTTTTGGTCATCACAAAAAAACTGCCATTAGAAACTAGGTTTTCTTTTGATCCAATTCCTAAGATCGATATTACACATTCTCCGGTTTCTAAGCTGGTAAACAGGGTACTAGCCATTTTTCCCTCGGATAAATTAATACAACAATGCCATGGACGGATTTAACTGATGCGAGGCCCTAGGCTAGTCTACTTGAGAGGCCTCCTCTCCCATTGTTGCGAGGAAAAAAATGGAAAGCGTTAATCAATTTGCGAAAATCCAAAAATAACGTTCTGGGATTACGGTCAGTAAAAAATTCTAAATCTTTACTGGAGCGCCCACGATCACTGCGCTTGTTGCTGCCTTCGACGCAAAAGTGTTATATTGCACGGAATTTTTGAAATCGTGCTTGGCTGGCGCGAACAGGATTATTAACTGCCACAGGCAAACCAACCGAAATCGCCACAATTGAAATATTTTTTAAAACACATGGCCTACGTGTTTTATAAGAATCACATTTCATTTTTTTTCTCATCTGTGTTCAAAAAAAAAAAACACACTGCACCTATATAGTGTGTGTGACGGCATAAAGACTTTAAAGCACAACGCTAGGGCCACGTTGCAACTCGATTACCACGGCTCTAAAAACCTCACACACACGAGCAAAGCACGCACGTCACGCAAAACGCACCCAAATGATTGTAACTGTTAGGTTCACGATTTGCGTGTTTCTTACTTTTTCAGACTAGTAAGAATCGAACGCAACTAACCCGTCGCGTGAAAAAATGTTAGGTTTAAAAACCAGAACCGTCGCCAGAAAGTCTTGAATTAGGGGGTTTAAATTTGCGCAACGGGACTCGACATTCTGAAAATTTGATAAAATCTTTACTGAATTTTAGTATTTCATATTTAAATTTGGAAGGGCTAAGCTCACCAATGCCCTCCGTGGCGACTGGGCTAGTTCAAACCTTGCTTATGCTGTCATTATTGTAATACGTGAAAAGAAATAAAAAGCTACGATAATCGAATCAAGTAAGGTTGAACATAACACAGTAAACAGTAAAAAGGTTTTGTCGTGGCCTTCTTAATAACAAAATTATCTAAGAATTCATTACAATTTGTTTGCCTACGTTTGCCACTTTTAATGTCCCGAATGCTTAGTGTGGACAACCTCTTCTGGAACATTGCGACCTTTTAATTCATTTTTAATTCTTCTACTTGCGCAAGGTTGAAAAGGAACTTTCGCCTGAGCAGTTAGTGACCACCAAGCTAAGAAATAAGTCATCGCGTGGTTGCATAAACTGAGAACCACTAATCTAAAGCATCAGACCTAAACGCGCTTTTGTCATTTTTTTGCTGTTGCTCTGTCTCGTTGGGGAAGAGTTCTGCGGTTGTCAGTTGGCAAAGTGGCTTTTGCTTGCTATTCAAGCTCATCAAGATCTTGTCTGAATTACTTAGCATGGGAGCAGTACAAACTTGCGCAAGTACTCAATACCCTACCAATCTTATTTCTGAATGACTTTAGTAAAGCAAATTCAAATGGAAAAAAATCACATCTAAAAATACCAATCAATCGAGCTTTACGCAATAAAATGCAGACAAACCTACTGTATTGCTCAGTCACCTAATAAACAACTATGCTTTTATTGTAGGATACTGCTGCCAGCTCTACACATAGCTCTTGTCTGCAGTACATCCTTAAAGCTTTGATCAGGTGCAGTGGCGTAATGAGAGGTTTGAGCCAGGAAGAAACTTAGCTAAAGGGAGCCCACTGGCTAACACTCAGAAAAACGTTGAAAAACAATAGCAAATCCGGTATTGAACGGCTATACAAAAATCCGAAATCAACTGAAAACACTCCGAAAATGGCAAAAAAACAACAATCTACTGAAATCATAGAATAGTAAATACCAAAATACAAGCAAGGTAGGGGTCCGGTTTTTACATTTAGCTTGGCAGGGGGGCGGGACGCACTCCCGCCACCCGTCAGTTATGCCACTGATCAGATGCATTTCAAACATGAACAGCAACAAGTTCTTTTGATAGAGTCACACGTAACAATCGGTACGATTTAGCAAACGCAGGACGCAGTCAGCGTGCTTTGAGTATATCGACACAATAGTTGACCTTCGGCTTGACCAACCGTCATTGAGATTCATGAACACTCGTTGGAAGACTGGTGTTATCACCACGAAAGTTGAATAAAACTAAATTTCGTGAATAATAATCAAGACATAAATTTTTGACGAAGTTTTTTTCTAAATGATCATATACCGGCCATTGACTCTATGTGTACCACAGTTTGTTGGCGCCCCCCTTGGATCTTGAGGCCCTAGGCTTAAGCCTATATAGCCCATAGGTAAACCCGGCACTGAACAGTGAAAACAGTTTTAAATAAGGACAATTTTCTTGGTGTTTTGTGACACCGTAAAAGCTCTACAAAAATTAAATTTCTAACGTGCTTGAGAACAAGACAAAGAACATATGAGAAGATCTGAGGCTAAGATTCATATGTTTCACCATTTGTAAACCAACAATAAATGCACGTGTGCATAAAACGTCTCAGGAACAAAACAAAAGTTAACAGAACTGTCAGATGAGAGATTTCAATCTATATATTCAGCACGTCGGTAAACACGACAACATTAAATTTGTCCAAATGATTGGACTTTCCGAAAGGGTTGAACTCTAACAAACATCAATAGGTCGCGAGTGGATTCAATCCCAGTTCCGCAGAATACTTGATATTTTTCGTCCGAAATAATAAGGCTTGTCTACGGAAAGTTTGAATCAGTTCAGCAACTAATAAATCTCATTTCTCACAACCGCGCTCGTGTTTACAAAATTCAACTTTGTCAAGCTACTCGCAACAATACTTTCCTTTTCAAAAATGCCAGGAAACTAGATAAACTTTACACAGTATTGCATTTTGCTGCAGAACTTATGTAAGATTGCTATTTGCCACGCAAGAAAAAAATGCATATCTGGTCTGAGAAGTCTAAACAGTATTGTATTCACAAATTATTTATTAAAAAATTATAATAGCTGAAAATGGCTCTCACTTTTTGTTCTATAGTTACCTTTTAACACGTTCAGCCTATTCGCTTCATACCGCGTTACGGCAGCTGTTCTATACGTTTGCTTCCCTTCCGATACGTATTTGACTACTTCTTAAACTAAACATTATGCTGCTTGAGGTTCGCACAGGAAAAAAGCGTTTATTTTTACGAAGAGAGGCGTCACGAAACGTTAAGGTGTGTAATCAATCAACCGTTATGGTGGCCGGAAGTGTTGGAGATTTACCACGTAAACGGTGATACGACCTCTGCAAAAATATTAGGCTCATTTCAATGCCGCTAGCTTGCATATTCACTTCATCGCAACAGGAAAAGCTGCAAGAACTTGCCACCTGTCATTGGTTTGTACTGAAACGATTTCTCTTTCAATTATGAATGCTGCTAAAAAAGCTATGCATTTCTTTAACGCCGACGTTTTTGCAAGAAACGGACATTTTATGAAAGTGGACATTCAATGTCCACTTCGCTGAGAGATATGTGGGCGTATGAACTGTTTTAAATATAAGTCACTTGACGTTTTTCATGATTGTCGCTTGTTGCTGAAGGTAAGTCGTAATTTTCAAAACCACAATAAAATCTCTGTTGAGATTTTTCGTTAAAACCTGACTGATCTGCACCATAACCGACGAATGAGGTATCGAAAATTGCCAAACTCTTTTAATTCTACATCGCTCGTCAAAAACGTGTGCCAAGTTGCTACACTGCAAAGCTAAATAATTCAAAAGATTTAGGAAAGGATGAAATGGTTAAATTAATAGTGAAATCTACTTTTCAATGCCCTTGCCTACATACTGCAGTTACAAAAGTCATGTTTTTCGGGTAAACTTTCAGTTTCATACATAACTCAGGTTCTTCGGGTAAACTTTATTTTTTCTTTCGAATTTAATCTCCTCACAACTTTACGCGACACGAGGAAACAATGCTGTGTTTTGACAAAATGCTTTGACAAAAAACCCTAGAGTATACCAACGAAAAACAGGTTAAAGTTCCACTTTGGGTTCTTCAACTCAACATTCACAAAATCGCCCGCCTGTGCGCCGCAAACAAAGCGTAATTCTCATAAACGTGGCAGGAGTTTGCGTCAGTCCTAACAAAACTTTACAAGTTTTAGCTTTCAGAACAAAAGAGTGGTTATCCCGCCGAGAACGTGTTCTGACTTGCTCCAACTGGAAACAGACGCGGAAGCTGCAATGTTCCACTGGTAACATTCACTCCAAACAGTTTTTTGCTGTTCATTTCTAATCATAGCGCTGCTTTGAGTTTTGCACAATATAGTAAAAAGATACGTGTGTACGGATGCTTTCAAGTTTTCAACGAAGTTTGTTCTTGGGAGATTCTGTATGCATTAGCATTAACAAAAAGTATCATTTACAACGCAGAATGGTGCTGCCATTAATATAAAAGTATTTTTCACTTGGGGAAAGAAATTTAAAGAAAACCTAATTTTATGAGTTTGCAGTGGGTGTTTTTTGTAACATGGGACAAGATTAAAATAGATTCGAACATTAACTTATGAACTACATACTGGAACGTGAGTAAACCACTGTTACTCTGTAGCGCAATGTCTGATTGGTAAACTTTTCCATAGATTTACCAACCCAGACAAAACGTTCAAAGTAAGTCTCACGTCTTAGAATTGCTTTTGACGCATGGAGTTAAACAATCTATTCAAAGTTTTAGCCGTTCTTGCATCATCTATAAACCGCAGAAAACTACTCTAACTCTCACAAAACGTTTTAAATTTGTTAAATCAAATTGCTGGTTTCATGGCACTAAGTTAAATTAAATGAGCTTCAATGTAACAAAAAACTAGCTACTTTTTTGACACTTACTATTTTCTATTTAAGCTAATCTGTGCATGTGTACAAGGTATTACTGTCACCGGCTGCGTTCTGCCTGCTTTTTTTAGATGCAAAGTTGATCTTTTGGAAATGCGAGAAAATATTCCGCATCACTGAAGTCGCCAGTCGCCAGAGTCCACTGAAACAAAGTATCAGCAAACAGAGTTATGAAAGCCAAAGTTGAGCTAACACTAACTACTGTCCAGTATGCTGACAAGTACGAATTTCACGGTTCGTTTGTAACCAAGTGCTCAAACTACAATTGCATTATCGCTCGTTTTTTCACCGTTTTTTCTTGAAGTGGAGTGTAGCAGCCTATGTGCGTTTGAAGGCGTTGAGGTGGAAATGTTCTAATGCGCGAGATGATTCATCTGTTCAGTTTGATTCTCGCAGACTTAACTGCTTTCATTTAATCCAATGTTAAAAGGTTAAGCAATTCTAAAACTTTGCAAAGAGATTTGAAATGTCATCAGTGCTATGAAAATATTGCGATCATTCTGCATTAAAGAAGATATTTGCTTTCTTAACCGCCATTAACGGTTGTTGTGGCCGTATGCTACAAATCTGACTGCAGCAAAATCAACTCTTTTGCCCGCCAAGTATATACACGTTGTCCAAAAGATAATAATCCCTGCGTAAGAATAAAGCTTGCTTGCAGGAAATATCTTCGATGGGTCGTGTTACTAAATATGGCGATTTCTATTCTTTGGTTTAACGAGCCGTGTTGGAACTTAAGCAAATACTTATTTAAAAGTTTAGCCCTACTGTAAATTTGTTCGTTTGCCGTAATTTTGATTTGCCGTAAGAGTTGTTTTCGTTGCATGAAACATCTCATTTACTACGTTTACATGGCCAGTTTTGCATTGTCTCGTTACCATATATGGATAACAAGTGGTCTGGTTCTGAACGCGATTTGCTGAGTCATCTCCCTGAACGAGCCAATGCGTTGGCCACCTCGACAGGAAGACGTCTCGTTATGAAGTGTACGTGGTCTCGTTGGCGCGGTACTAGGCTAGCACCTAGCACGGCTAGCATTCGGTACCTGTCTCCAGATACGATATGCACTGTTACTTTAACTGTTAGTGTGTTGAGTTCAGTTTTAGAAGTGTAACGCCAACATAATTACCACGCAGTCGACAAGGCACGTCGGCCAGGATGGGTAGTTTTTGCAACAGATAGCAGTTTAGGCTTTGGGTTGGCAGTGTTAGGATTTCTAATGTTGAAGGCAAGAATCGGAAACCATCCTCTAAAAGCTGTTTGCTTCTACATTTTATATGTCATTAAAAATTGAGTGCAATAATTCTATGCCATCAGTGGTGATAGAAGTAGAAGTTACTACAGTAACTAAAATATACTTTTTGAAATGCAGGCTATCTGCCAGTTTTTGATATACCTTATTGTTTAGAAATAAACATTACTGAGAAGGTGCTTATTCATAATAAAGGCTGAAAGCTGTACACAATATATGATAAGAGGCTCTGTTTAAATAGAAATATATATTTTAAATAGGCTATTGACCAGCCGGAGTGGCTTGGCAGTGCTAGGAATAGTTGTTTTGAAAATAAGAACCTTGTGTGTTGCACTAATCTTTATAAATCAGGCTTGCAAAAATAGGGCAACTTTCTGGCATCAGTGGTGATAGCAGTAAAAGATATATAATTATGTCACTAGCTCCTGGAAAAAATGTCATAGGATATATTTAATACAATAAATATTGAATGTTTTGTATTCATGTGACATTAGCCTAATGATTAGGCTATTAGTTTAAGTATCAGTGTAAATTAAAGATTTTGACTGATGTGTCACCAAACGTTCAACCTAGGCACTTGCAGACACATGCATCATTAAGCGGGAATCTCCAAAATGTTTTTCAGCATTGTGCTTAGGAAACCTGTGTGAAACTTGTTTGCTTGTAACTTTGCACATGTGATATCAACGCATGCTGTAAACGTCAGTGCACGTCTGCTATGGATGTATTTTACAGTGTGCAACATTATCCACGATTCACGGCACCAACTTCATGAGAGGCATGAACAGCAATTGCCAAATTTGTGAAATATGTTATCAGTGTACATGCTGTCCAACTCTTACAACCCTTTGTTCACTAGTCTGCACAGTAGATGTTTATTGTTAACCGATGCGTCTGGCACACGTGAATGACTTTCAGACATGCAAACCGAACGGTACAATGACGTCAGAACAGGCTGTCTCGTTTTGACGGACCGTCGCTTGACACGTAAACGTAGTAACTGAGTCACAAGGAATTCAAAAAAAGACCCTATTTAATGGAACAAATCGATAAGACCTTAATTTTTATACTGCTTGGGCTATAAAAATTCAACATCAACGTTACGTCAACATCGTTCAACTTAACACATTTTGATCTTTTGGCCACGGTCTTTGTTGCAAATTAGCCCCAAAAATCCTCAGTAAAACGCACAGAACAGTAATTTCATGAGTTTTTTTACTCAAATTCAATACGCCGCTTCATCCCAAGTTGAAATAAAAATTTTGTATGTGCACTTTCACAAGGAGTTTTTGTCTTCCAAACCAAAAACGATGCAAATGGGACGTTTGCTTGTTGCTTAATTATCGTTACATTGTTGATCACGACGCGCCGAAAGAGTGAAGAAAACTAGTGTTGCAGTTGACTGCATCGCCTTGAACTACTGAGGCAAGCACAAAAGAAAGATGGCAATTAGGGGCATTAACTAACAGGAAAGTAACCAGCAGCAATAGAGCTCCCTCACTGAGTTCACTCTACTACTACAAGGTTGCACGATCATTATATAGGGATAAGTGAATTACGATGATTCGCTTGTGGTGACTATCACAGTGACTTGTGACTCATGGACACCATCTAGCGGTGACCATTTATTTACATGTGGCGCCATCTACCGACCGCCACACTAGACTCTGCTCCACATTTGTTAACAGTTTAGCAAGCAACCCAGACCGAAAAGTTGTCAAAATGTATGAAAGGTATAACAATCTGCTAAAATCGTCTAAAATCTGGGCGTACACCGAAATCTCATCTTGTGGGGCAAATTCTAGTGGAGACGATGCAGCTAACACAAAAATGTCTGGCCAGAAAGAAGAAACAAGTTTAGGACCAACACTCCGTCACCCGAAACAAAAATTCCAAATTGGGTCGAGATGTCAAACATTTCCATGAAATTTATACTCTTGTGCAAGTTGTTCGCATTTAATTCAATTATGAGTGCCTGATCACTCCTAAAAACGTTTGCCATATATTTAACTTTTGGCAAAAGAAGTCATATATGTATAAAACAGTAAGGAATGAATCAGTGAGGAAAAGCCAGCTTTCATACGAATTTTACAGTTGGGGCCTGATCTTTGGTATAGGTGAGTGTGTTTCAACCTTTTTGCTGAAGCGGAACCTTCCACAAATGTTTGCGTTGCTCATGGAACCCTGTGCAATGATCCAAGTGTCTATATTGCTACAAACACATAGAACTGTGGTTGCGAATTTCGTTCCAGACAAATTCGGTCTGTTTCGACGAAACCCCTGGCAGTCACTCGCGGAACCCCGGTTAAAAAACACTGGTATAGGTCTATAAGTAAAATCGAAGTATAGGGAGTTAAAAAGTATGCGGTTATTAAATGCCGTGATTGAGTGGATTTATCCCTTTAGCGAATGAAATTAACTCGCAGGAGATATAATAAGCCACCTCCGCTTGATATATTGTTTTATTATATTAGATGGTGAAACCTTTAATTTTTTCACAATAATAATGATATGGAACTTGGTAGGGGCTGAGGAAAACCTTTGGGAAGTTGTTTAGAACTGGTCGCCCATCACTCAATTTTGCACTGCAAAATAGAGGCTTCGAATTTATGTGTTGCGATCTTAAATGGAAAAAGCGGCTAGGCCTTCGCTGTAGAAAAAGCTTCTCTCTATTCTGTTTTTTAGCATTGCAAAAGCAGTTTTCCCATGTGAAGACACATCCGTACTACTCGCTCATTGCTTTCATCGTTCGCAGTTAAAGAAAACTCTCATGAACAAAACTTTATTATCACAGCAAACACCGGTTTTGAAAGTTTTATAATATTTGTAACCTGAACGCAAGTCGCTGCGTGAAACCGTTCAGCGACCGATTCAGACCAAAACGTCCGCTTTGATTAAATTCTCTCCAATGGTAAAGCGCTAAGAAAATATAAACAATCTTGAAACTCAGCGCAAATAAACAGTTTTTTAATAAACAGTTTTTTGCATGAGTAAACCACCCTAGAAAAATTCAGTAATATTTTCAAACGTTTAATTTGCTCTTTCCACGTGAAACTTTATTCGTGAAAGCAGCAAAGAAGTGTCAGCTGAAAATACGCTCATTTTAATCTTGCTCGGATAAACGAATTTCTCAAGCATGTCTGTAAATCCCCATAAGCAAACTTAAAGTGAAAAACACCAGAGAGTTTACTGTCTCTTCCGGAAGCGTGCAATTTGATATTAAAAAGACGGAAAATCAAATATAGGTGCATAATTTTCCTAGTAACTGTACAAAAGGAGGACTAGACAGTATCTTCAAGGCATTCGCGCCTAATACGATCAAAATCGGCTTCACCTTAGCAAAGAATAAAACTGTGTATGCCTTGTAACATCTTAACACACGTGACGTGGGCGACGACTAAACATTTCAGTGGTTGGAAAAACCATTGGATTTCAACCAAACACATTGTATCTTGAAGTGAAGCTTGACCGGTCACTTACCTTCACGGCCCATCTTAAATCTGTACGGCAGAAAGTTTTGTGACGATGCGCGATGTTAACCCGCCTGGCCGGCACGGGGTGGGATGCCTCCGTGAGCACACTTAGGGCCAGCAGCCTAGCTCTTGTATACTCCACTGCTGAATACTGCTCCCTAGCATGGTCAAAAAGCAGGAATACGAAGGAGGTCGATGTGGCTATAAATTCTGCTATGCGGACGATTACTGTATTCCTAAAACCAACACCGACGCAAAACTTGCCAATCCTTGCAGGCATTGGCCCAGCTTTAGCCCGACAAACTGCCGCCACCTTCCGACTCACCGTGAAGTACGCTCTGACGGAACATTTCAATAATAACTTAGTACGCCTGAAAACAAGACCTCGTCTCGAATCGCGAAGGCCGTTTGCACTGTCGGCGATTGACCTGGTGGAGTCTTTTGCGGCGCATGAATCTATCGCACAGTGGACTCAACACCTGTGGGTCCAGGAGTGAAAGAAGTCAGGGGTCCCACCTCATTCCCTTCGCCATCCAAAGTGGGAAACCCCCGACCTTGGTCTCAGCCGCTCTGCGTGGAGGAAACTGAATCGTCTCAGAATGCGAGTCGGAAGCTTCCAGGAATCACTACACCGATGAATGATGGCACTGGACCCTTGGTATCCATGCGGTTACGGAGAAGCTCAAACTGCGGAACATATCATAAATAGACGATGTGCCTCTTCCGGATGCCTGGAGCGAATGCAGATCTTGGTTCACCCACACCGGCTACTTGCGCCTGGTTAGAGGAAAATGATCTTGCAGTTTGATCATATGCACGGCGACGACGAAAGCATGCTTTGATAAAACGAATATATAAATCTGAAAAAGACTATTTCCACTTCTTTCAGTGTCTTAAAAGTGCGTTAGACGCAGTTTCACTCTGAATCGCTGCTGAGCGCTATTAGTAAAAAAAAAACAAACTTGGAATATGAAAGTGTATTGCAAACTTCCCTAGCTTGTTTTTTGTACTGTACTGAATTAAAAGTTGTTATCTGAATACGCACTCTCAGTGCAAAAAAATTCACGAAATCTTCCAACGTTTGAATTTAAAGACGCAAATATTTGAGATTAAATCAAAACCATGTACAATCTGAGGATGATCTCATGTTGCATAAAGGTAACGTGATTCCATGTGTTATTTTTATCACACGAGTACTAGCAAGAAATTGGATCAGATTCTGTTAAACACTTAAACGTCTCACTTCAAAATTTCACTTCAATCCTTATCATTAAAAACACATTCATCTGTTTTTAGAGTGACCTTTGGCAGACTTCAATATCTATTAGGGTAACTTAGGATCAATTGGTAAAAATTAGTTTGTAGTTTTTATTCCGGATAGCTTTAGGTATTAAAACTAATATCTTAAGATATCTTGCATAATACCGTTTTCGCATATTCAATGCATACCTAGTTCCACCGGCTTCACGCTGTCATCTTATGTTTTACAAAGGAAATTCTTTCTCTAGACTCGCATTTTATTGTGAAGTGACAAAGACAAGCTTAAAATAAAATTATAGTATCTGTACAATTCTCTTTAGTGTGAAGTAGCTCATTACAACAAAAATTGGCTCATTGCATGTATTAACAAAAAACAAGCAGTACAAACTTGAGAATCTGTTAGTTAATATAATCACACAAGCATCTACAATAGTACTTTGATGAATTAGAAACGAAGGTTACGTGACGATACAGCATAGGGACGACACGAGGTTGTACACTCAATCACATAGGCATCGACAAAGATATACTTCGTGATTGAGAAACAAAAGCTACTTGACACGGGAATACAAAGACGGCTGATACTTGTTATGCTAATAATATGAAGACAGACACAAATACAGATATTTGGAGAAAAAATCTCAAGACACAAGGCACAAAATTAATCTCCCCAATACAAATGCATACGAATCATAAGTGTAATGGTTTCGGAAAACCCGTACACATTTACACTTGTGTAGTGTACACCATAACAAAAAATACAACTCCAGTTTTACCGACCCAGCGGAACGAAACGCTTTGCTTTAACTTAGTGGTTATAACTAAGAAAGCTAGCCCTCTAAAAATCGACTGGGCGTACGCCGCTAAAAAAACATCAAAATTCTTTTACCCTAAAAGTGGTGTTTTAGCCACAAAATAATATTGAGGAACAACTGACATGCAAGTACAACAGAGTTAATAGAGAATTTCCCTCAACACCGCAGGGTTCCGCAAGAATTCGAGGAAGAACATTTTCCTTTCTCCTAACAATTTCTATTGTAGCCCAAGTGGTCCATTTCTCTCGACAGTTGACACATCGAGCAGGGCAGACAGAAAGTTTGAACAACGCAGTCGTCGCATATAGTACCCTGCAAGATACAGCAAACGTTGAAAGGGAGACAACTTTATTTAGTATGGAATTGTAACGAATTTTAACAAAATTTGAGGATCACTTTAATCAAATGACTTTAGTTACGCATGTTAACGGATATAGTTGTCATATTTATGAATATATTACAATATATTTTTAAGGGCCGACGGCATAACCAAATACAACCGAGTTTAGTAATTGCAACCGGTTTTCAGTGAAAAAAGCTTCACACTCTAAAGAGACTTTTGCTAGCTAGAGAATTTTATTCTGTAGGTGAAATGCGTACGTGTCTTTGTGTGAGTCCATGGGTGTGCTATATGTGTGTGAATTCATACCAAAGATGAAAACTTTTAAGCAAAAATGCCTTCTCCAAATTGATTGACCCCTACAAGAAATGATAGCAGAGAGTGTCATCAATATCTTTGGAGCGTTAGTCCCAGTCAGCATATTTGTCAAAATTTGTCAATCTCAGATTAACATAGTGAATTGAGTTTATCGGCGTAAGTTCATAGCAACTCTACAGAGCTGCAGTTCATAAAGAAGAATGAGCTTTAGCGACTGATATATTATAAAATGTAGAATACGTTTGGTAGATATCGATGTTGAGCCATTTGCTGAAAGTTTTCCAGGAAATGGGAGTTTCTTCATCGGATTACCAACCACCAGCAGCAACAATGCGTTTCAAAATGTTTACACGCAAGACCGAAAAGCTTCAAATTACAGTGCATATCTCAGTGTATTTCTGAATATGCGTTTTGCTTTTCTTGTTGCTGCTCGGGTTCTTTGGCTTCGTGGGAACAGCGTCACATCCTATGAATCACTTCTGGTTAAATATGAAATATGAAGGCTACATCTCAGCGTACCTGATTCCAGGAGTTTCCAGCAGTCATCCACATGCGAAAAAAACGCAGCAGACATTTGTAGAACTTGCTAGATATGAAAGGATAATGACAACCCTGAAAGTGTTTGATTTTACTTGGGTTAATATTTTCTCTCCCACACCCATGTCCTTGCAGATCTGAGCACCTGACCTAGTTGACATGTCCAATTGAAATGCATACTGGGCCAAAAATTATGTCACACTTTGTGAGGGCTGCACATTAAAATGACTTACATTCATTTTACCAAAGTTTAGTTTAAAGTTATTTAGAGCATTTGAATACTAGCTGCAATGACAACAACTCCATGGTACTTTTAATCATTCCCCAACTGCAATGCCACAGGAAAAATCAGTACTAAGGGAACAAGGTTATAGTTAGAAATCTGTTGAGTGCAGAACATACGAGTAGAAATCAGAAAACCAGAAATAAGTTTTGAACCGATGTTGCAGTGGATGCGTGGAAATCTACCAGTGCGTAATAATCTTTTTCATTGTTTGAACAAGTTTTTATCCACTGCGAGACCGCACTAGTTTCGGGGCAGGTGCTGGCTAGCCATTCAATTGTTTTCCTGGACCGCTAGGCCATGCACGTCATGGGGTGGTCGATGAAATGGACAGTGGAGGATAACACGTTCAAGGGCCTGTTTTTCTGCGCCACACTCAGACGCCGCAGAAGGGGCCATAACCCATTTGTGCAAACAGGAGCGGAAAAGTCCGGCACCGGTTCGAAGGCGGGTTAGTCAGATGCACACTGGCTTTGACAGAGCCATTCCGGGAGGGTGGGTGGGTGCCGAGGCCGGTGATAAAAGACGGAGTATCGTGGTGTTCTCCAACTACTCTGCATTACATCTGTGAACCGCCCAGACCACCACACTTGTTGTTGTCGTGGTCAGATGAACCAATATGTGCTGTCGTGCGCCGCGTACAAATGTGTGTCTCGATTGGACAGGCCGTGCGTTCCCACCCGGTGAGTGGTTCAGGGCTGAGTTGAGCATATGTCCGCAGACTCCATGGCACAGCGTGGTAGAGACAGTGTAGCTCCTTTGCGACGAAGCCCTGCATGTTGGACGCCCGCGAGGACAGGAGGATTGTGCGCTGGTATAGTACGCAAGCATCCAATCATAGTTCGCAAGGCATGGTTGATGACAGACAGGATCAATAAAGGCGGATGTGAGCACTACGGCCCCAGACGGGATAGCAGTACTCTGCTGTTGAATGGAGCAGGGCTGAGGTGGCTGTTCGCAATGTTGTTGGCCCAGCACCAGTACCCCAGCCAAAGCCATCAAGCCGTCTCATGAGTGCAACGCGTGATGTCAACTCTTTGCGAAGTGACTCGAGGTGTCGACGATATGTGAGCGTCCTGACCAACGTTATGCAGAGGTATTTAGACTTGAACAAAATGGCAGGTTTTGTATGTTGACGTTGACTACATCAGTTCACTTTTAGATTCCTTGTTGTTGAGATGGAAGATTGCCGACACCGTTTTGTACTGATCGGCTGTACCTTTCAGGTCTGGGGGAATTTACCTATAGTCGCCATTTCTTTACTTAGTACTCCTTCCACTGCTTGGCCAGTCTTCATCAGCATTCGTGGTTGCTAGATCGTCAGAGCAGGCATACCTTCTGGAGGCGGTGATTGGCAAATCAGAGGTGTACAGTGAGATGTTGAACAGAGGAGGTGCTAATACGCCATTCTTGAGGCGTCGGAAGACTCGTAACCAGCACCGTTTGTGGTTACCGGAGGTAAAAGTGAAGCTGCGATTACCATTCAGCTCTATGATCATGCGGACTGTGGGCTGTCAGGTAGCAATCGCTGTAATTTACGGGTAAATCCGCATGCCACATAGTGTCATAGGCTGCTGTGAGATCAACAAGCACAGCTCCGGCTATCTTAGCCCATACGCTATCCTCGATATCTTGCATCAACAGGGTGACCTGATCTACGGTCGACCTCCCACGTCGAAAGTCCGCTTGTTCCAGCGGGAGTAGTGGATTAATTATTGGTCCGACGCGATCGTAGATGAGTCTCGAGGATCTTGAAGAGGGCAAACAGTAGAGATACAGAGCGGTATGTCTTTTGAGTCCACCAATGGCTTATTCGGCTTCCAGATCGCAGCTACTGCTGCTTTTCTCCAGATCCTGGGAATTCCGAGTTGGCGTATTCAGGAAGTGAAGAATCCGCATAACCAACATTTAGGAGCTGATCTGGCGTGGAGTACTGTATAAACTGTGGGAATATAGAATATAAACTCCTGGTTCCAAATTTTCCTGGTTCCAAATTGTTGATGGTAGAGGGCGTTAGCAACTTCCTCTGGCGTGAAGGACCAGAGATATTATCTCTCTCAGGTGTTGGGGTTTTCCGTAGGTTGGGCATTTCCTTGTTGACGAATCCAGACCTGCCAATTCTGCCAGTAAGCATATTGATGGTGCTCCACGCTTTGGGGCTGGAGTGTGAGAAGTCAACTGAATTTGAGTTTGACAGTTTTTCACCAGGCAGCAAAGACTATTGCAATAAAAATATCGAATGAAATTATGAAAGTAAGGACAGGCTATCATTGTCTTTTACACACAAAATAGTGAAAAGGTTACTGGGTCGCACAAAACCTTCGAGTGGGCCGCAGGTTAGACATAGCTGATCTGGGAGGCTTGACCTGACTCACCAAGAGAGGCCAGTAGCAACTCAGCACTCCTGAGCACCTGTGTTGACCATCTAGCAGTTCTTTACCACGCATATGCAATACTGAATTAAACCTGGACACTAAAAGCTTAAACTGTCGAATGGCATTGACTCGATAACCCTCCGGTTCTTTCGATGCCCTGGCGTCCTTGCATAATTTGTTGCTTTGTTTGTTGTTGCAATCTTTATCGACAAACAAAATCAACTCAACTTCATAAGAGTGAAAGCTTGAGAAAATATCGCCTGCTTTTCACGATACGTGAAACAACTACGGTTTGTGAGCGTCATATGGCAAGTACACGTTTTTTTCATGTACAGAATTCACCCAGCAATTTTGTTTTACTCAAGACGCGAGAAGCAAAGAGTTTTAGGTGGAGGCAGTGAAGATGGCGATTCAACGTTGTTGGCAACATTATGGATCGAACAAGAAAAGTAGCATGGGCTTACTCAAACCGCCAGGTTCCCCCCAAAAAACTGCAACAGGCAACCACAACTGTTTTTTGTTTTGTGGTGAATTTTGTGTGAACATGCTGTAAACTTTAACTTCGTCTCATTACGTACCAAAATTTATGCATCACAATCCATTGGCGCAGGAGCAAAATTATTTTGCTTTCTGGCTAAATTACAGCAAATTAGCAAAAAGATGATAAACTGACTGGAAGCAAAGAGCAACTTGTGTTGCAAGGTCAACAGTGCATTAGCAAAGTTTTATTGCAATCCACCGGGTTACTCTTACCCGTTTTTCAAAGCACACAAGCTACTTCAGGAGAATTTATTGAACGTGGACAAAAGACATACCGGTGTGCTTCCTGATCTGTTGAGATGTCAACACCTCACGCATTACTGCATTTTTAGAATGCATACTGATACCTTTTAGTGCAGACTTGTTTTTAGTGCAGACCGCCACAATGTAAATAAGTGTTTACATTGTGGCGGCAGATTTGAAAGCACTTACCCAAGCTTGTGCAGAAACACTATAGCAAATGCCCTTCAATGTGCACTGGAGAAGCATTTTAACTTCAACACCAAGGCCCGTAAAACCTTTGTCGAACTGAACAAAAATCGCCTGAACCATGTTGTCGCTTAAATATGGAGACCAATATATACCCCAAAACGGAGTTATAACCGGTGATAACCATTGCCTCATTGGCAAACATTGGTGTGTGTTACATCCTGCAGCCGATTGTTAGTGTGCTACTGAGTCAAAACTTTTCTGCAGTTTTATCGATGACATGATTTGGATAACTAGTAACTACACCAGAAAGGTCAAACAAACGCATTCGACAGCTTCAGCATTTGCCAACAGTGGCTTCAAAATAACGTTTCGCCAAGCTTGCACAGCCAAACAAACGGCTGAAGTTGAATTCCTAGACATTAATCATTGCACAACTACTGACGATGATTTTGTTTTTCTACTACAGACTTCGTGAAACCCACAGTGGAGGTAAGGCAGTTCATTAACGGGAAATCACACCATCCAAACACACCATTTAAGTCAATCCTATTTGGAGAAGCAATAAGATTGAGGCTTCTCAACGAAATGAATGAAGACTACCTCAGCAGCTTAAAACCAATTCAAAGAAGAAGCGATTCGTCGCAATGGCATCAAATCGGGAAGAAAGGCTACGGCTCCCAAAATGCGACAGTGAACATAACCCACGCGACAATGAACATGACCCACAGGTTAGGGCTACATCATACCCCCACCTGCCAACTTTAACAGAGGGAGAAATGCATACATTCGAAGGCAACCATAACTTACAAAAAACGTACTACAATTGGGCAAAAGCTTACAAACTACTACAAGCATTTTTCTCCAAAACAAAGCAAATAAGCATGTCAAAGGTATGTCAAGGCCTTGCAACCACTGCGCACTTTGTGGTTGCCATGGAAAACTAAACAAATCAATGGTACCATGTGTTTCACAAATAATGACGAAAATTTAAACATTTCCCTGCGAACCAAAACTTGACATGCGCAAACTGCTAGTGGTATTTATGTAGCGGCTTGTGTGACATGCAATGAACAATATATCGGCTAAACCACGGACAAATTTTCCACGGGTGATCATCGCACCGCAGTAATTGGAACAGATCAAATTGTAAAACTTGTCGCGGCACTATTTAGCGTGAATGGCATCGTAACTAAATCACCTATACCAGCTATGTCCAACCCAAATGGCTTGCTGAGCCAAAAATTATGTCACTCTCTTAACAAGGCCTCAAATTAAATGACATATGACGGCCGCACATTGAATGACTTACTTTGATCTCAGCAAACTAAGTTTAGCTTAGCTGATGCACTGGAAGAGCTAGAATCCTAACTGTAATGGTAGCAAACGTGATAAAATGGCACTGAAGACCAACTGCATCAAAAATGTCAAATTCAAGATTTTTAAAATAAGGAAAGGTTGTCAGTATATATAGGATACTTTTACTTTCGCGAAAATCCAGACTGGACCGCACAAAACTTTGACTGGGCCACATGCGGTCCGCGGGTCGCGGGTCGAACATAGCTGACCTATACATAAAACTCACTTACTTTTGTCGAACGACCCAGTTTTCATTCTCTGGATAAGTGTGAGGGTAAATGTTATCAACTTAACGTACAAATTAATAATAAAAACATCATAGCTATCATTTGCGCTGTTCGTTGACGATTTTTGACCTTTCACCAACAACGTGCTGGCGTTCTTGTTTTTATCCGCCATAACGTTTTTAAAGGCGCACGCTAGAATTTGATCTTGGTTTGGGTACGTACTCTCCGCAGTGGGGTAAGCAAGGAATCTATCGGAACATTTTCAATAGGAAATCGATTTCACGTAAAGTTACGCATTCTCAGTCCTGAAATTTCCAAGCAAAGCTTACGGGTGTAAAGTTGAAAGGCATAAAGTAAGAGCAGGAAAAGCAAACAAACTCAAGACTTAAATAAATAAATCAGAACACAAACTCAGAGATCAGGACATCTTAACTAAACTTATGACGCCAAAAGCATATGTTGCGACAATAACAAAATTAGAAACAACGTTTACTCTAATAAAGTAATTTCACTACAATTACGAATTTATGAAAATACCTCGTTGACGCCAACAGTTAAAACTACACAGGCCTTAACAGCTCGCTTAAATGACTAATAACATAGGAAGAACGCTTAAGTGATTTTGCAATCCATGCATACTAGAGGTTTGAACTTTTCACCCGTAAGCTTTGCTTGCAAATTTTAGGATCGAGGATGCGTAATTATAGTTGCCAACGCTACGCTTGAAGTATGCGGGGTGTTGTTTTAAGCTTAAATGGACCCGTTGCCTTGCTTACTGAAGCATCAGTTAAATTTAATAACGTCAAAACTTGAATCTCAAAACTAAGTTACATCTGAAGTAAGTTGAAGTTCCGGTGAACGCAATTATTTGAGAAAGACGTATTTCAAGGTTTTAATTGTCGCCGTTGGTGTTGTGATATCTTCACTTCAGTCTTACGTTTATTTGCTTTCTATGCCCTTGTTAAGACCAAGGGTACTCACTTTTTCAGCACGCGAGCTACTTATAAAAAATGAAGGCAAAATGATCTACCTACTACGAAAATGCAAAACAATATTAATAAATACGTTGAGAACTTTTTTTACAATGCACGTTGTTGTTCCTTGCGTGTGCACATGAGCCCACATTGCACAGCAGAACACAATCAACTATCTACAATCATTTTTCACAATTAATGATATACATTGGCCGGACAAGGACATGTCCGTCCAGGGGCCCCGAAGTTGCTAATACAGTGTTTCTCAACCCAAGTCCGCGGAAGGCTCTGGATGAGTCCACAAGGACTAGGGGAAAACAAGTTTTCTCTAATGCCCCCACAAAATAATAACTTCATCAACTTTATACAACTGACGTTTTTGTTCGTACAGTGATTAAAATGTACCTAAACAGCGTGAAAAAGACAATGTGCTGTTCCGCATGGCATTTATACTTCTGAGGCGATGTGTTCGGTAAATATGTAATCTAAATTGCAGTTTGTTTTTGCTAAACGAAAGTTGGCGTTTGCGTGTAATGACAATCAGTCGTGGTAAACGGTGAAATCCGGTCACAGTTCGTGCATTGCTTAGAATCCTTGCTCACGGATCTCTCAAAGAAGCTACGTCGGCATTGCGAGGAAAAATATGTAAAATACGTTGACGAAATCCTTGAGCTCTCTACAGAGGAAAAACGCCAGGTAAAGTGAAGTCTTACTTATTGTCCATCCACTTCAGGAGTAAAAACTCTCCCGTAGTAAAGCAGCGCGTACTTCTTTTTCTGTTCCTTGGAAAAATGCGAGAGCAAAAGCGCCTTATGCAGCAGGAAAGAGCTTGGTCAAATCAAGCAGCGGTGAAAAAAGCCAGGATTGGCGTAGCTAACAAGTTAGGAATGGTTTTTCTTCAAACAACACTATCAAGTGGCGCATTCAAGAATTCCCAGCCGATATTTCTGAAACAAACTATTGCTGCTGCGATGGCGAAGCGGAGTGAAATCTTCAGAGATGGGCGAGACGCGAGTCTACAGGTTTAGGAAATGATGCACAGTTCATGGTGTTCAAGCAATACCGTGCGACTGAGGACTACGTGGCCCGATTTCTTTTTTCCTGTCCACTTGCCAAACATGCCACAAGAAAAAAAACGTTTTAAGAAGGTAGATTCCTTCTCTAAGGAACATCAGCTTTCGCGAACTCGATCACTGCATGTCTGTTTGTGCCGATGGTGCTTCGGGCATGATAATCAAAAACCCTTTATGAATTTATGAAAATTTATGAAAACAAAAATATACAGACAGTTAATGTCAAGAAAAACTCATGCATCTGGCAGTTTTTAAATGGATTTCATCTGCTGTTGATCAAACTAAAAGCCGTCCATTACGCATTCGTTAATTTGGTACTTTGTGTGAGATGGGGTAGAACACGGGGGTGTTCGTTTCGTTTGAACGAAAGGTGCTGGACAGAGACGCCTACGCAATGACACCGATGCGTTATTAAAACAACAGAATCACAACTTTTCTGAACGATTCATCGACAGCAGGGGAAGTGGATTGCTTAGGTGATTTTGTACGTTTAAACCAGCAAAACAGCTCCACGCATGGAATGGTAAAACACTTTTAGTTGTATCCGAGACATCGTCTCGTTTAAAACAGTTGCGGATCCATCGAATTGAAAATGAAAGAATGTCTGCGTTTTTGGCATGAAACGCATTTGCAGAAGAGGTAGAAATTGATTTGCTCTGCATTCGTCAAATCTTCCTTGAGCGCCTTATTACATCTCTCCAGATGGATAGATATATCCCTTCTCATAATTACCTCAATACATTTAACTGGGTGCGAAGCCCTTCAGGTGTCAGAGCTACAAGTTCATTGTGAAGAGGATTGCATTGCTGAACAGTTGATTGAGCTGCAAAGTCGACATCTGTGAAGTTTGATTCAATTTTGAATGGATGTCCAAACTAAATCTCTCTGATCAGCGTCAGCAGGCAACAGAAACTCTTTGTCTTTTTCCAACTACATACCGTTGTGAAGCTGTGTTTCAACGATATAACTATTTATAAAACCAAGCACCGAAACTAACATCAACCGGAGGACCAATCAGGTGAGGATTGACGACCAAAGGCCGTTGTTTCGACAAGCTTGTGAAACAGCTCAGAGACAAGATTCTCGTTGAAATTTGTGAATGTGGACGATGAATCGAGTTTGCTAAAACTAGTGTTTGCATCGTTCTTGTAACCTTAGTTTATCTGAGTTCGCGTAGATTCATAATGGTCCGAAAATAGCCCATGTCTTAAAAGGGTTGAGAAACACTATGCTAATATCATGCGATCTACGCTCAGTACCTTTTGAGATCGACTGGTAGATCGCGATCGACGTACTGAGCACCCGTTTTACCCTTTCAACTTTTCACCTGTTAGCATTGCTTGCAGATGCAAGGACTAACGATGCGTAGTGCTACGTAAAATCGATTTCATATTAAAAATTTACAGATAGGTTCCTTGCTTTCCTCATGTGGACATTAGTTACTTGATACAGATATCGGCAAGTTTGAAATCATATCGCGAAAAGATGAAAGCATAGTCTATTCGGCTGACTTCTCGAAAACTTACAGTAAACCTAGAACTTTTAATTGCCGACTGCAAGCATTACAAGCTACAGCTTAATATACAACTCACAAGATGATACTGTAATACGGTACCGACAATTTGTTGGTCGAAAAGATATGTTCTCACTAACAATACCACACTCATGGTTGTGTCGACCATAAGCTTTGAGTGTCGATTATCTTGTTTTTGCTTAAGCATGATTTTCTCGACAGGTTTTTGAAGTGCTTGATTTCACGACTGCATTTCGACCACTATGGTCGAAACGTGGATAAACCGCGTAGCGTGTTCATACTGTGTCTGCGTTAAACATTCTCGAACTAGTCATCCTTGCTGTTACACTGTCTCACAGCGAAGGTAAAAATTCAAGCATAAGCTGTCGTTACCAGAAGCATTCATTTCGATCTGGCATCATGATCAGTTTCTTATAACGTGTAAGTGTTGGTGGCCTACTAGTAGCAAAAGAAATAACTTACGGCTTTCAAAAACACCAAATCGACGCTTAATAGCAACCATCTAAAATTTTTATCGAAGTCCAAATTCTCAACCAACAAGTCCTGAAAGACGAATACAAAAATCTCAATAACGGTCCCACATATTCCTCAATGGCAAAAAAGACATTTACGACTTTGTAAGTAGTACAAGCAGCACTTTTCCTCCACAGATACTGTTTACAGTTGCGGCAAAACCGAGGAGCTGATAATACTGTAAAAACACAGTCGGACTAAAACAAAGACTGCTAGGATTAACTCTATCGTCACGACGTTAATTACAGGCTTTCTCGCTTGTGCTGTGCCTACGATATCAGGAAAATGCAAAAAAATTCGACGAATCACATAGAGCATCGAATCTGACCAAGCTCGTCAGTCAGCAGGCATTTGTAGATCAAACCAGGTTGAATTTCGCAACCCCTAGATCAGGGGTGGGGAGCCTATTTACAATCACGGGCCTCATGCATTGTGCATTATCGCTGGCGGGCCCCAAAATCAATTATTTTATTCTAAAATTCTATCTTTATTTAAAAACTGTAAGGAAGAGTGACTTCGTTTGACTTACTAGGTACCTGCTTATCATGGAGCTTCGTTTTGATGCAACGTTATAGTCTAATTCAGCTAACGAAAATTCTGATGCGAGCCATATCAAATGTTCACGTGGGCCGCAGGTTTCCCACCCCTGCCCTAGATGAGCAATGACAATTGACGGCTGCTGGAGATCCTTGCATCTTTACTTATTCAGGAACACAAACCAGAGCTTAATGCAAATATTCGAACGATGCCTCTGTGCATTTTTAACCAAGAGCAAGGCTGCGTGCATCACTATCCGTGACGTCACTCGCTATCACCACCGTCACGTATTCCGCTGGGTCACGAGACTGCTTAGGCTTCGCGCCACTTTACGTCGCTACCGTCGCAGTTTTCCCCTTGTTTTGTTTATTTTTATAGCGCCATTCACACTACTGGCTACAAATAACTTGCAGAAAGCTCACTGCAGCACACATGCAGGGTGGTCAATCTGTCTTAACCAAAAAAGCCAGACCTTGTCCCAAAAAAAACAGTAAAAGCCAGATAACAGTTTTAAGGCATATACATGTAAAACATGCATAACCAAACACAAAATGGAAACTAAAACTCGTCAGAAACACCGATATAATACAATCCCACTTTCTTTCCCAGTAATTTCACTGTCGTACCTTTGTGTCTTATGAATAACATTGATCATTTTTAGGGCAACAGTAAAATCTTTTCTATATTCTGTGCACCCTACGTGATTATAGATTCTTTTCAGAAGAGATTTGTAATGAATGTGCAGCTCAGACAATGTTTTCCAGAGCCAAGTCTTTCTGACTGAAAAAAGCTAGAAAAAGTCAGATAAGTTTCCAAAAGAAGCCAAAGGTGTTCAAAGCATTTTTGAAAATCTGGCTTCAAAAAAGCCAAATTGGCAAACCTGCACGTATGTACTTGTGCTTGTGCTGATGATGGTGGCAGTGGTTACCGAAACGTCTACTCTACGGTATGTCTTTCAATGCATTTACTTTTGCCGCGATTTGTATCATGATGCTGTTCAGTATTTTTATTTTTCGTTAGCTAAAACAAGTGATTGAATTGTACACCAATGTTACTGGGAAATATCTGCTTGCAGGCAAGATATTAATATACGTAAGCAGCACAAACACGATCAGTGAGCGACGAACTTGTAGCTCCGCTTTATTAGAAACTGATATTCAATTTAACTGATTCCGCAGATCAATTCAATTATCACAAATACAGCCTATGTTTGCTTTTTTAACAAACTTCTTCGAGGACAGTGCAACAGTCGATCTATAGGAACGTTCCAAGAATTGGCGCGTGAAATAGTAAATTAAATGCAAACACTCAGTTTAACAGTTGGAGAAAAAAAGGTGAAGCGTTACATTTTTTCAATGAGTTCATAGAGGCCTGCTCAAAACGATTCGTCGTTGTGCAAAAAAATCCCCCAGCAATTCTTTTCCAAACACGAAGCCAGCCTAGTATTGCCACCTCCAAAAGTATGACCTGTGGGCAGTGCTACGGCGAGAATGTTGCAGATGCTGATAACAAAGCAAAGGAGGAAGTTTATCACATTATCTGTAGGTTTATTAAATTACGGCAACTTCAAATGCAGTTACAATTACTCAAACTTGGAAA
>JGI24158J21664_10001020_pt1 | contig 29612 bp, 20 predicted proteins | sample Ectturendosymbi3_FD_21664 | JGI IMG/M metagenome (IMG submission 21664)
AGCTTGCCGCAAGGCTAAAGTTTGTTTAATGTAGTTATAGCTGGTGCGCTGTTTCAGTGTTTGGGATCCCCTTGTGTTCATGGGGGGGTGGGCAAAATGGACATTTGCTACCACCTGGAAATTGGGTCTAAGAACCAAAAATTTATAGAAAACCTAAAGTCAGCAGCTTAATTCTTGCAATGGCAGTTTTAGTTGCCGGTGTGACACTCACACTGCAAAAGAGCCGGATTCACTGTTCGGGCATCATGCAGTGATGAGCTTGCAGTTCACTAAATCCCCTGCATTGCCTGCAGCAGTGGCGTAGGAGGACAATCTGCCGCCCCTGGCCCTAGCAGAAAATGCCGCCCCTGGAGCAGGCGGTGAAGCTATAGTTATGACGGCATCGTGCTCAGTCAACCATGGTACGGTCTCTTGTTTTTTGAAGACATTATTGCAAGAACTTTCGCCAAATTTAGCGTAGGCTAAATTTTCGACTGCTTAACCTCCCCGAACACCATACTGCGGAGCCCAATGCACAGTTGCAGCTGGTAATAGCTACAAAATTATGATATCAGCAGTGTATTCGAACAAGTATACAACTAACAACTGTTATTATAAACAAAGAATCTTAAGTTGGACTGTTTCCAAACTTAATAATAATATTGTGAGGCTAACAAGAAATTAAGAAACATGAACGTACAAAGATTTTGTCGCATTTACTCATCAATTAGTATTTTCGAACAAATACAAGATTTGTAGTGGGCAGGAGTTGGTATGACAGAAGTCACCGTTACTCGACTCCCAAGACGATTAACAGCCAAACAAAAATTTTCAAAATGAATGACAGGAAACCGAAACGCAAACAAAATAAGAAATTAACGAAGTGGAAATGCAACTAGCAAGCATGACTAGGAAGAAAATCACCAACAATAATTAATTTACATTGAGGCAATTGTCCGGTATGCGTATACTTGACCACAACAACAGTAGTCCTAGTCGTTTTGCCAAACAGAAGTTCTTTTCGGCGGTTATGTCAATAGACAAGAAACGCAATAAGCTACGCCAGTCCTAAGCCAAACAAATTCTGCAGCATAAAGACAGCTCACATATTCAACAAAAACATTACCAGAAACACACTCTTCCTGGCAAAGGCCGGACAGGCACACAGACCGCAGGCGCGTTCAGACATAATATGGAAAACATTGCATGAGAAGCACACTCCGCTCTGCCGGTGTCAAGCGAAATTTCTGACTTCATACCATGTGCGCATGCACAGAATGGTATTCTACGTATCAAATACGCTTAGAAAACTGATGATTAGGGCTTAGGGTTTAGTGTTTAGGTAAGTGTGCTAGAAAAAGAAAAATAATTGACGTCTAAGACTAAGTCCAATATTTTTCAGTGGTTATAGTTATTCCCATACTGTAGCTTGTTGTGGATATCTGACATCTAACCAAAAATTTTTAATTTACAGAACACACATCAAAAGAGTAAATGCCAAACTTTATTCCTTTACTCTGACAGGCAAAATAACTGACAAACAGTAATAGGTCAGAAATTTCGCTTGAGACCGGCCAAAGATTCAGCCAGCCAATGCTGCATTTTATCAGCACAACGCATAACCGCCGCCTCAATCCTGTCGCTAACACTCCGAGGTCTCGCGTTAAATTAATCTGGCCCTGACTGCCTTTGAAAGTGGTACCGATGCTTCGTATGAGTCGTTTGATTTTATCAATTTCAACAGTCAACTCCGTCAAAATGCTGCAGCCAGTGCTGCCACTGGGGTCAGTCTCATCAACATCAGATTGTTGCCTTTTTCAACATCAGGTAACATCAGATTTTTACGTTGCAGTTTCATATAAGCTAAATGCTTCTATTACTAATACCTAATAAACATAGCTGTAGCCAGGGAGACCAAAGGGGTCATGGCTCCCCCAAATATCTAACACATGTTGTTGTCTTGTGCTTCAAGAGGCAGTGCCCCAAACCAAATGCTGTTGCTCGCTTAAACTCAAAATATTTGGCACCTCCCCAAATTTCAGGCTGGCTACGCTGCAGTTAACAAAGCGCGACAAATCTCGTTAAATTCCAAACAGGGCAAAGTATTAACATTGAATGGAGAAGTCGGTAATGCGTAACGTATATATATTCTCAACGCAGTGAAGAGAGCTTCTTCAGTTTCAAACGATAACGAAATAGACATTAGGGTGAAAAATTGATGAAAGAAACGTAAAAATCATGAATCTACCTTATTTTCATCCTCAAAAGAGAGAGAACGTGGAAAATATAAACAACAGTCCAGTCAACATCAGATTTGTCGCCAAAACATCACACATCAGAAATTTCTTTGAAAACATCAAATCTGATTTTGAAACATCAGAAGTGGCAACACGGCTGCAGCTTACTAGAGTAGACACGTTTCGAGTAAATTGCCGAAATAGCGGTCATTGTTACGCAATAATATTGAGAGATAGGTAACGACAAAGCGGTGGTGAGCATAACATGGCTGGAACTATGGCGCTAGCAGTAACGAAGATTCTCATGGGGCCATAGGCGTAGCCAGGGGGGGCCGAAGGGGCAAAAATTTAGGGGGGCCCAAAATGTTTGATTCTAAGCGAACAACACTATTTTGTTTGGAAAAACGCCTCTCAGAGCATAAAATGACTATGTTTTCCAAAAATTTGGGGGGGGCAAAATGTTTGATTTTAGGCGAACAACATTATTTTGTTTGGAAAAACGCTTCTCAGAACACAAAATGACTATGTTTTCCAAATATTTGGGGAGGCCATGGCCCTTTTGACCCCCCCTGGCTACGCCTATGCTCCCTTCTGCAACGTTCCCCCCCTGGCTCAAACCTCTAGTTACGCCACTGACTGTAGGGGACGGCACTTTTCGACTCGCCCCGGGGAGGCACTTCCCCATGTCGGGGCCCTGGACTCACCCAGAGGCTTCCGCGGACTCGGGTTGGGAAACACTGCACTAAGAGGATGGGCGTCTGCGATGGAAACTTTCTGGTAATTACTCGAAGCGCCATTGATAGTGCAGCCACAGGCTTCTCTGCAAAATCTTTAGGTTCACAAAAAAAATTCACTAGATCTGAAAAAAATCACTAGATTTAAAATTTTTGCTTCGCAGTTTTGCTTGAAATGATGTAGTTATTTACTCCATTGCCCAAAAGCCTTTACTTACATAATTTGCAAGTTTGATCATGCTGAAACCTGGAAAATCTCGTTCCATAAATCTTCAAGTTTTTCTTAAGAGCTGAAAACGACACCACTCACGGAGTATTTTAGAGCAATCAACCTAACATTTCATTATTTCCACTGCAGTGTTCCTGACAATACCGCAATGGTCAGCAATAAACAGCATGGAAGTGAAAACAATGTTTACGAATTAAAAAAGCTGAAAGTTTGAAAAGGGCTAAAAAATTGAAAAGTTACAAAAAAGAAAATCAATCTCCAAATTCATACTTTGCAAAAAATCACTAGGCGTGGGCAGTGGCCAATGAATTAGCCTCCGTAGCGGCTAACTCTATTTCTGAAACGAAAAGATGAGGCGGAATTACGATCGCGAATCTGGAAAAACTCGTAGTTCACCAAAATCAACATGCTGTTTGGTTTACCAAAATTTTGATGCATCACCTACGCGTCTGCCTAGAGTTTTATTCAATGGCTCTTAGCAGGGCCGGATTAAATGAACGCGAGGCCCCGGGCAAAGTCGTGGCCGCGAGGCCCCCTAAACGCTTAGCGCAACTGCGCAGCGTTTCACATGCCCTCTTTTCAACTTGCAGAAGCGCCGGTCAAACACGTCAAAACTGATACGATTTGGCAGCCTGCGCTTCAGGGACAATTGGGGTGACCATGTACGACGGTTCGCATGTGGTTAATTTGTTCAAATATGCAATGATGAGATTGCAGTTCGCTGATGTCCGCTCCGTTGCCTGCAGAAGCAGGTTGCCAAACTTGCTAGCGGATTGTTCTGCTGTTGGTCTTTGTTGCATAGCAATAACACGGGAATAAGTTTTCAAACGTTCACTTCATGTTACGGTAGATAGGCATTTTTCCACATGTGACCAGGGCTCCTACTGCGGGGTTTTCCAACCAGATCTGCTGTTTTAGTCGACCTGGGTGTAGATTTAATTATGAAAAATCGCGTTAAATCTGGGTTATTTTCAGTGATAAACTCATCAGCAACTTCAGTGTGTTCAAGAATATAAAGCATGCGCACATTAGGTGAGAAAGTGCGCATAAATGATGAAGCAGAAAGCGTTCAATCGGTTTCATACCCTTATATAAGGTCATTGTCGGGGTATAATGTTATTGTCTCATGCCAATTGAAGAAACTGGTGAAACAAGGGTTAAAAGTGATTGTTTAAATTTCGGTGTTTCCCTATGCATACAAATTAAAAACCAAAATTCAATTAGAGCAGTGGTTTCCAACCTCGGGGTCGCGACCCCGTGGGGGTTCTTTGCCTTTCTTCTGGGGGTCGCGAGAGCTTCTGATAAATATATTCATAATTACTTCTAGATTTTATATTTCGTATACCACCGTTTGTCGTAGCCAAAATAATAAGATCACCTGGCAAAAATGATAGCCTGCTGTATGATAGCCATTACAGTACGGAGTACGGTACTGTTCCGTTTGACAACACACGAATAACTTTGTGACGTAAGAATGTGCTGTGTTTGTAAACTAGATTTCTGAATGCGGTAGCTAACTTGGGAGTTATTATAGTTTTCAATGAGTTGTGCTCTCAAGGGCGTACGCAAGGGAGGTTTGGGGTTGAACCCCCTCTTGAGCTTGATATTTTACAAAAATTTTATTATCTGCGCAAAGAAGATTAATTGTTTTCGCATACTTTTTGCTTGTTAATTTTTCATCTTAATGCATATGCCACAGTATGAATGCGCATGCAAATTTCAGGGAACACTGTAAATGGTCCAAAAAGTAATAATTATGTTTTGGTGGGAATTCGGGCTATCGTCTGCATCTAGAAACACCCTCACCCTTTTTGCAGACCGTCTGTCCACTACACATGTTTGAGATTGTGTTCCGCAATAGTTTACTTTATCAGAAACCATTGTCTTTGTTTGGTCTGCTAAGGTTGATCAGCGCATGCGCTGACCGCAATGGCTGCATTACCAATTTCTGTAGCATGATAGATCTGTTGCACGAGCTCAAAAACAGCGTTTTTTAACATAGAAGCATTCAGGAATTTTATAATGTCTCAACAGTGAAAAAGGAAAACTAAAAGTTTGGTAGACTTTACACATAACGAAAAATTGAAAGCTTTCTTGCGTGCTTTATGCGCATTCTCAAATGTTGTGCAGGTGTGCGCTAGCCAGTCCAGCCGCACACTTTCTATGCTCGACTGCTCGTATTCGACAAGACAACAGCGCAGCCTCATTTTGCAGTTGTAAATTACTCTTACGCGGTGATGAGTGTGTTTTACTCTCCTGTTTTAATGCGCAGCTTGATATTTTCGCTATTATAAACTGTTGTGTTGTAGCGTTGATTGTATTTTCTTCAGATATTCTAATTTGGAGCGCTAATACAGTTTACATTCAGTGCAATGACATAAAATAAGGGGAGTGCCTGTAGCAGAATATGCATATTATGTCAACAAACTTACCCAAAAGGTTGTTTGGAAACATGAATATGACGTCAAATTGTGACGTCACAAACAACGCAAACCAATACAAATGACCACCATATGGCACTGAATGAAACTCTCCCATGAAAAATGACCACCATATGCCACTGAATGAAACCCCCCATGAAAAATTTCTGCGTACGCCACTGCGTGCTCTGGAGTGATTTGTTTGTATACGGGAATACGGCACGGGTGTCTCTCATTGATGCTGCCACATGCATCAATTTAATAAGTGAGTCTGTGTTCAACATAGTGATATCGTGCGTATTTTTTAGTCATTGTGATTTTCTATTGCGCAAACCCCATTGCATTTCATATGCCTGACTGGAATTTTCGGAAGAGGATCGTTAGGTTATATTGGGTTGAAAAATAGCTCGCTGTGTGAAAAAGGTTGAAAACCACTGAATTAGAGGAAGACAACATTGAGTGGGCTTTTAGATTCCGCTGTAGTTCAAGATTGTACAAAATTTCCTAGTGTATTAACAAACGCTTTCCTACAATTAGTGAGAGATATCATCAACAGAGTATGTTACCAACGTTGTGAACAACGTCTTGAGCAACAAGAAGGTCGTCAAATGTTAATGTTTGCGTTGCAGAAGAAAATTTGGAAGACTAGGAACTATGATTAAATCGGTATTCGATTATCGTTTTAATTCAAATAAGCACAGTCACATGTTTTTGCTCGTGACACAAGCTTTCAGGGTTTTTATTGTACGAATCCGTTTTTTTATGTGCAGTCTGGGTTTATTTGAAATCACTGAATGGGAGCCCTGCATGTGCTGTTGAACACAGGCATCTTGGCAGATAATGCAGCGAGACGGTCAAACTGCTGATAGCGGCAAGCCAGGTATAGTTGTAGCCTATAGTGTGTGAAAAGAAGCATGAGTAAATCTGTAGCAGTGCTTCCACAAGTTTGAAACATTCATTGTTAGTGTGAGACTGTGATCAACGTGCCCGAGTGAATGGCTTAATCAAACGATTCTCATGCACGCTTCTTTTCACACAGTATAAAAATGCGTGGCTTGTTAAAATGCGTCTATGCAGAGCAGGGGCGTAACGACGGGGGAAAGAATTATGTGGGCGCCGAAAAGTCCCAACAATGTCACAAGTACTTTCCTCAGCACAGTACATTTGCTTCCGAAAGACCTCAGGGTCCACCATGGGGGCGCGGCACCAAACTTCTTTCTTGCCTCGGCCGCCACCGTCTCCGTCGTTAAGGTTCAGTTCTGACTTCTCAGTGAGCACCAAGTGCAAAGCTGTATTTGCTGTGGCGAGTTTTCACAATTCATCTGCTCAGCTTTTTAAGTCTGCCTGGTGGTCTAAGTTTAATAAGTTATCCGATCGTGTTCAGCTTCCCATTGCTTGAAACAGTTTTTCGAATGTCTAACTTTCTTGTCTTTTCACCGCGCATGTCGTCTGGGCATTGATGATTCTTAAATTATAACTTATTTGTAGAAAGTTCTCGAAAAAATTGATATTAGGCAGTTTATGAAAAAAAAGATTTCTGATAGCCGAAGTGCAGAAAACATTTCAGACAAAAGGTTGAGAATTGAGCTTCAACCAGCAGAGACTAATGGGGGAGAAGGGGTAAAGCGCTTTCTGAATGTTCATTTGCATTGCATCGTCAGCAATCTGCACAGGATAAGCAAAAATTCGACGACGTTGCCCCCCTGGATAAATTTCTGCGGATGCCCATGGATTCGATCCAATTCTTGGGCCATAATGCGTGGTGCTGTTTGGTTAAGGCTTTAAGTCACTCAAAAACGATAAATTTTTATCAGTTTCTTTAACCTATAGGCTATACTAAACGTAATAATAAAAAAAGCTCTAAAATTCTTACGCGTGGAGAACAGCCTAATAAACATGAAAAAAACAGTAAAGGAGTGTTTTGACACCCAAGCGTGAGGCCCCGGGTATTTCCGGGTTTGCCCAATGGTTAATCCGGCCCTGGCTCTTAGGAGTTGCGTCTGCAAGATCCGATTTGTTAGTTATGAATTAAGCTGTGCCAATTTTCAAAAAGTACAGTAACTGCTACTCTTTCGGAAGTCACAACGTAAGTTCCCTTTACAAATCTATTCCTGCGCAATACAAAGTGAACCGAGTGGAAACATGTGCACAAAAAGTGTGTCTTCCATATGCTTTACTGCTAGCAAACCAAGAACTCCATGGCGCAGGGAGCGAATATCCGGAGCCTGATACTTTTCATCATTGTAAGGAGTGAGTTCTAAATACCGGACGATATTTTAATTGGGAGTCAAGCACAATCTTCAAGTGTGGTGTTCAAAATCTTCACACAGATTCGTTGCGTTCTTCATCACCCGCTACGGTCTTTTTCCTCAATACGCCTGATAGCACGCACACCGGTGAGTCGGTGACCTAACCTCACCTCAGCTCAGCTGACCTGACAAAAAACAACCTTGAACGTCGTGTTTCGGACAATGACGACAGGAGGAGCCGTATTTATTCACAGGTCGAGCAATTAGTGTAACTGGACAGTGAAGTGATTAGTGCGATCAAAGACGTCACGTACCGGAGAGAAAAACAGATTGAAAACAACGCAAGATTAACGCAAAGTGGCATGGTGTGCAAAAAGCTTCCCTCGATCAACCACGGCGGTCGTTTTCGATGCGACGGCGCTCGAAAAGGAACGCTTTGTGTGTTGGTTGATCAGCGGGTAAAGCTAGCAAAGATTTTAAAATAACAAACATGATTGCGTAAAGTTCCAGCGTTAGATTTCGACAGGCGTAACAAGTTTATGACAACAAGAACAAGTAAAAGCTAAGCGCTATTACACATTCGCCCATTTTGCACCGCTATTTTCACTTCGTAGCATTCACACCACACCTGCCTTTCGACAAGTCGAACGAGCTAAGCCAATGTACAAGCACTCTCGCTTGTAGCAGCACTGCCTTGAAAAAACACATTGCGAAAATTATGTTCTGTCCGAACAAGATTGCGAAGAATTGAAATTTAAAATGATAGAAAATGTATCAAAATACAACAATACTGTCTGAAACAGCGAGAAAAATTATTCTTTAACGAAGAGAGCCAGGAATGTCGCTTGTAAAAACTGCCTACTACTGATGCAGCTAGTATCGGTAATTCTCGAGAATGCACACTCTTAAATTATTGCAAGACCGTTTACACCTCATTTACCATTAAAAGACGTGCGTGTCATTTTTAAAATTGAGAAACAAACACGGCTTCTTCCTTCGAAGTTCAAACGCTCTGCGTCACCGCCTTCGAGCGGAGAAGAATGGCACGGCACGAACACACGAAAAGATGCGGTTCAAAGTAAATGACGCGCAAAGCGAGATTGAAGGTGCGTGCGGATGAGCGATCCAGAATGGCTGTTACATCGAATGCTACTCTGCATGCTTTTTGTTTCGCGCGATGCAGCCAAACCAGCACGAAGGCATTTTATTAAAACAACGAAAACACAAGCACAAACTTGTTTCTGAATGTCCACCCATTAAACGAGATCGCAAACTGGCACCAGTTAAACCCACACTGGAAAAAATATCCCTGGAGAAGCTTACGTGTCAAGTATACAAAGACATGTTAAAGTCAATCGTTCAGCATTCTTGCCCCACCAACCCAGTGTATCAGCGTTGTTTGGTTGGACTGTTCATTTCAGATCGTTGACAATTTCTGTTTTCTCCGATGGTAACATGTAGCAGTGCAAACTCATGACGAAAAACGAAGAAAAAAGTATAATGCTGCATTACGCTTGTCTTTTTTCTTGTTTGGTCACCCGCATCCCATGATATTCAGCCATTCACAAATCAACCCAACAATAGTATGTGTTACACACACGTGACGCACATGTTTATTCCTAATGCACTTGTGAAAGATAAAAACCAAATCCTGTCATCCCGTTTGAATGGGCTTTTGTGGTTTGAATAGTTTGGGCTCCGAATTCTCCAAATTAGCTATTTTGAATCGCCCATCCCAGCGGCGTGACGAGTTACTGCATGAAAATTACAAGCATCAACAATCAGGAGCGGCAGGAAGCGTTGCACCGAGCACTGCAAGTAGAACATTAGGGCAGCAAAAAAAAGTTCGCTTGCAGGACTTGCAAGCGCTGCTGCGCAGTTCGACAATCAACCACAGTATGTTCGTTCTGAACAAACAGCAAAACAAGAACAGCGAGAGCTTGGCGTCTTCGACGATATATAGTGCACAGGAAGTTGGCGGGATGGCAGAGAATCGAAAGAGTGGATTTGTGGAAACGAAGAACGCTCGATTCACGCGGTCGCGTCGCCTCGCAGGGGAAAAATAACAATTGAAACGAACACACCTTACAGCGGTATCGGGGGGTTGGGGGTTCGCAAGCGCACCTGGCACTGGGTCTTGCAATGAATGACAGTGACCTGCGCGAGACAAGACAAGGTATTCGCTAGGCGCGTACAGTCCTGATCCATGTACAGTCTTCATTCCATGAAGTCCCCTTGATGGTGTGCAGAAAAGCTCGGAGTGGAAGGGTCGTACAGTTCACTCCCTGCAGAAAATGCACTTTTTCACATCGCCAAGTCACACAGCATCAATACATACACACTTGCAATATGTATTTCACTTAGACGCAATAAAGATGATTAGCAAGGCTGCATTACGCTGGGGCGGTGCTGTTTCGCTCCAACTGATGTCGCACTGAAGTTGAATTCAGAAAAACCGGTGCGAGTTTTTGATGCATGTGTATGTGAAGGGGAATGTATCATAGAATGCAAACACTAGAAATTAAAAGTGTTTCACCAGTACAAAAGCCACTGAATTGAGCGACGTCACTAACTTCACATATATTGTAAATATTCGTGATAGAAGGAAATGCGTCACGACAGTTATGGGCAAGCGAAACGCTGCAATCAGTGGCATAGCAGGCGAGGGTACAAGCGCACCCGCAAAAGTTGATTTATATCGAAAATCCGGGCAAAATCCCGGAAAATTCGGGCACAGATGTTTCGACACCTTTGTTCTTATTGTGTGATGAATGCAACTGACTGTTGAAACACGCCTGAATTGGACATTTTTTCTCAAACAAAAAAAATGAAGACCTTTTTTGGTGGTTACCATTTTTTGTGTTTTATGTGACCTTTGGACAAAACGTCTTCATGACTTTTGACATAAACTTTTTAGGGCGATTTTGATGAAGTTCGGGCAAAAATCCTTCCCACCCCCAAAAATTTGCTTGCCCCTATATCTATGGCTGCAATTCGCTTGCTGCTTTGTTCGCTTCCGTATCCCACAACTTTATACGAGAGTCTAATGCAACCAATTCAAACTACTTTCAATTTACACAACTACACAACAATTTGCACACGATAGTGACGTCATCATCGGAAACAATCATAACGACGGTTTATTTTTGGGATGGAGCTGATGATCATCCCGAAAATATCAATGCTGGGTACCACCTTATATTCAACTTTCCCCAGGAGCATAGTGCCAAAGCAGGTTTCTTATCTTTGCTTTTGGACTTTTGCACGCCCCAAATATATTGAACTGCAAGGATTGTGACACCAGTTGAGAAAATCGAGAGCATGTGCTGTGCTATGCGTGGCTACGAGTCATATTCTTGCGTAGCGAAGTCTGAATTGAATCGCGGCCATGCGATGCATGCAAGAGAATTTTTCTACGTATCACCTGCGTAACCGGTAAGGAATTTGAAATCGAATCGATAGTTGTACGTCACAAGCAGACTCCCTGCTGAACCAAATTAGCAAATTAACTCGGTTTTCACAGGTGTCTCTTAAAACCCTGGAATACAATCGTGGGTCTGGCAGACCCGGGTCAAATGAGGTCATTCACGTGAAACTACGTTAGCGCGGGTCGGTGCGCTTTCAACTCTTCAGTAGCCTATTTTTTTGTATTATGAATAGGTGCGCTTGCGGTCATCCACACTCTTTTCGATTTTGCGCAGGGAGTGAGTTCGAGTCTGGCAGACCCGACGAAAGCATTAGTGTGAGGTGGTGTTGGGTCAGCCTAACCCACGTTATGGTTAAAGGGAGGAAAAGTGCCTGGCGGATGTAAAAAGCTGAAACTCACTCAGCGCATGCTTCTACGGTCTTGTTAGCAGTATACAAAAGGAGAGTTCTTCACGCCCATAATTTTCTTTTTATGAGTAATTCAGTTAGGCATACACGACACCTTCGCTGTATTTAGCCGACTTACTTTTCATCAAAAATCGTATGATATTTGAGCAAAGTAACTTTGTTAGTGCTCAAACTGCTCAGTGAGACTTATATTTTCAGTGTATTTTTTGTGATAAACTGCAGTTGAAGGAAAGTGTATTTTTTTTAGTTTTGAAAACCGGGTCTGGAACACCCGACGTTAGTATTAACGTGACAAAAATCGAACGATAGTCTTCCAGGGTTTAATGTGATGAACAGGCTGCAACTCATTTTTCTTCAGCCAGGACGGCACTGCGGTTTTCAACCCGCCCGCTGGGAGCCTTGTCTCTAGATGACGAAAGGAATCTTTGGAATACTTTAGGACACGCTGTTTGCAACTCTCATACTTTCCTTAATATATGCCAATGTGTCATGACAATCACGAAGACTTCTTCAAATCGTGCCTCTCACGCCCTTACCGAGCAGTCTGCAGCCACTCTTGTGGAGTGCGTAAGAAGCATTGAGGGTTTGGTTTAAAGTTGACGTGCTTCGCGTCACTAGGATCTCGCGGCACCCCTGTTCGAATTCAGCTGCAATCAAGTTGGGGAAGCACTGCGCTACGCTGCACGAAAATTCAGAATGGGATTGATCTCAGCTTCCGGACATTCGCTTTCTTCCACATGTTTTTTGAGCAACCTTGCAAATAGATGCAGCTAACAGAAGGCAAAAATTGATTTTAGAACAATCTAATCACAGAATTCATGGCGTAAGAGTCCTTTGAAAAAAATTAAGTGAAAATATGTGAGTATGCCGTTGGTGCTTACACTTCTAATTAGGCACAGACTGAGGCGTTCAGAGTTCACTGCGTCATCGGGTAGGACGAAAACGATTGTTTGTACGATCAGTTGATTGGTACGTTGTTGCCAAAAATGGGAAGACAAAAAGATAAAAAACAAAGCAACATGCATCGTATTTGACGATTTATTACGAGTTGATGTTCTATAAAATATTTTTGATACAAAGTCTGTGACGTCGCACGGAGTGTTGAGACCACACTTGACCTGGGTAACTTTTGGTGAGACCACGCCCTTCTGCACACCCATACCTTCCGCCATGCACGAAAGTGTGATGCATTTGGCTACAATTGATTTTAATTCCGTTATCAAAACACAGCGTTCAATAAAAACTAAGCTTAACCACCATTTACCGGGTTTTCTACGTTAGTGTTTGGAGTTGAACATTTTGTGAATTTAAATTTTAACCAAGATTAAAAAACACCAACACACAGCACCTTCAGTGCCACTGTACAAGCAAAATACCTGCTGGAGAACTGAAACCGTTTGGAAGAGAAGGTGGCGAGGTTGGCGTTTGTAGCTCCGAGGATTTTCCACCCCCCTGTGTCACTACCTGAAGAGTTTTCCCCACGTAGCCGTTGCTTGCTGTCAAAAGAATAATGCTGATGACTAGGGCCGTTTTTATGACCTAAATAACTTCATAATATGATTTTAATTATAAAAAATATGACTTTATATGATCAAACAAAAATGAACATACATGTACTGTACAAAGAGGCATTCCCAGCGAAGATAGGCATAAGAGATGGTAGCCCCATGGTTTGTTGACGTCATTTTGAAGCAAATTGAAAACATGCATGGACAAAACATGAGCAAAGCACATAGTTTCTTTTGAAGCAAAAACATGCATGGACATTGTTTTATTTCTTTGGGACAGTAAGAACATGCATTTTTAGGCAATATATTACATTTCATCAAAATAACTTGGTTCACCTTCGTCTTTGTCAACATTCGTAGGGTGTTCAAGTGGGTTCAAATGCAGGATGCAGCTTAGACCTAGCGATATAGTAGTTTCACCCGATATTTTGAGATTGTTTTAATGGTTGTCTTATTGAATTAGGTTGAAAATATGCAAAATATGACTTTGTGACCTAACATGGAAAATATTACTTTTTATGACTTTATTACTTTTGTTGTAGACTTCGTAGGGTTGCGATTTTTGTTTTGAAATTCGTTTTATAGCTTCCTGAAGCACAGAAAAAATATGACTTTTATGACTTTAAACGGCCCTACTGATGACAATGTTTTTAAAGTGTTTTGAAAGACAGAAACGGTCTCTCAAAATACAGTAGAACCTCGCTTGACGAGGACCACCACCAAAATACACAAAAACCTTGCTTTACGACCATCTCGGCATTTAGATCAAATAGCTGCGGTCTCTTGAAATGCCTTAGTGCTCATCAAGGTCAAACCTTGGAAAAAAACCTGGATGATGATGAGGATTAAAAAGTTAAAAGCGATGACAATTTTCAATTCTCCGCGGAGGCGACTTCAAAACATTGGTAGAAGTCACTTCATGCGGGAGACGTCAATCAGTTTGCACTGCGTGAAAAGCGTGTCACGTGAATGAAATATTACAGCTGAGCGACCACACTACAGTGCGGACATGAAACCTGTCTCTCGTGCCGACACTAACCTATTAGAAACATAATCCAGATACAAAAACGAAATTTTAGTTTGGATAGTGGCAGCAGTCAGGCACATACGCGATGGGTTCCTGCTGTAGTATGCGTCGAAGACCGAATCTTTGGGTCGATCCGGGTAAAGGAAGTGAAGGTAGGCGAGATCTTTCACCATGTCTGGCAGGCTGCGTTGCTGGAATCTCTTTATTGTGTCGGGTTCGAGGTGACCCACTTCATATCCTAGGAACAAAGGCCGGAACTATTACGTTGGCACGACATGCACTGATCTGAGAAGTGTAGACAGGTTATGGTGAAAATTGGCGTCGCCCGTTCTGCAAAGCGCCACTTTCCGCAAACCTTTAAGTAAAACTTTTCCAAAACCGGGTTCAAAAATCAGCAACGACATACGGCTGGGAGACTTTGAGACGCTTTTCAAATTTTCTACGTAAATACCAACTAGTTAGAAAAAAATTAACGAAAGCAATGCTAGCAAGCCATGAACAAAATAGGTTAATAAACGATCAAGTGGCTGAGACCCGTACATTGGAGCATGCAGGTCAGTTATCTGGCCAACTTTTTTCAGTCGGACCTCTACTTTTCCACGAAAAAACGTTTACCCAATGAAGATTCTAGACCAGTGGTTCTAAACCACTGCTCTGAGGGCCGCATGCGGCTCCCAAGCACCCTTCGTGCGGCCCTGATTGTAGGAACTTGCGAACCAACACTGTGCCAGTCGCAAATCCTTCCCGTTTTGTGCTGTAGCCTAAACGCAGGGTTCCTACGCAATTTTGAACATAAATTTGCAGACTTTTTCCAGACTCTAATTTTCCGAATGACATACCCAGGTCAAATACAGGCACTATAATAGTTAACATGATGAAGGTAAAATTATTATCATTCTTATCAAAACTATCAGAATAAAACATTATGAGAATGCGTGTTAAAAGATCAAGACTAGAAAATTATTGCCTTTTATCATACTAACAGACAAAAAGCTTTTTTTGACCAAACTTTTTTCCATGCTTCTCCAGACTCCGCAGGAAACCTGCCTACAATACCGATGACATGACCATGTCCAAGACATGTACAGTGCATGACGAACGAAACTAATGAAATTGTGGCCCGTCATCGATGGTGTAGAGGTGGAAAGCGAGTGTTTGTTTCAAAACCGATTTTGTTTGGTTGACGCAACAGCACAAGGGCATATCAATAAATATCGATATGTATTGAAAGGGGTGATGGGTGGAAGATAAAGAGTTTCGCTGATGGAGTCGCGCAGTAGCATTGATCAAGGTTGCCAATTTAGCGGATTTTAATCCTGTTTAGCTCCAAAATAATGTCTAGCGGCCTAAACAGTTGGTCTTATTCAAGGGGATTCTAGCGGAATTTTGGCAATTTTTCTTGCTTGAAAGGTTTTAGACTGGCCAAACCTGGCGTTAGTGTGCATTGATGTTGTGTTGGAAATCTTATCCTTTCATGCTGCAAGGCTTTAATCGTTAAAACACCTATATTAACCTGATACACTGCACGCAAAACTTTCGGAAAAGCCCAGGTGTGGTTGACCTCGTACGTTTCTCCAAAAAGCCCAGTCGTATGTGCTTCCGCAATGTAATTACAAGTGTAGCGAGATAACACTGCCTTTGAAAGACCCTAGCCGCATCTGTATACAACAGATAAACCTAGAAAGTTTGAAAAACACGGTTTGTTATTTGTGGAATAACCTAGATCNCTGATTTTCTTGTTTTTCCTTATTCCTCCCTAACAAATGAATTGCTCACATTTTCTAGAGAACTGCATTACGACTGGTGTCAAGCGAAATTTTTGATTTCACGCCATGTGCGAATGCCCAAAGGAGTATTCTGCATATCAAACACGCTGAGAAAACTGATGATTAGGGATTAGGATTTCGTGTTTATATAAGTGTGTTGGGTTAAGGTTATAAGTCCAATATTTTTCAGTGGTTGTGGTTATTCCCGTGCTGCAGCTTGTTGTGGGTATCTGACATCTAACCAAAAAGTTTTAGTTCACACAACACACATCAAAAAAGTAATCCCGAAACTTTATATCTTTATTCTGAGAAGCAAAATAACTGAGAAACAATAATAGGTCAGAAATTTCGCTTGACACGGGAGAGCAACTCAAACTACGGTGGTTCCCCGTTTGCTGTCAAGCCACTCAAGAACCATTTTAATTGTCTTTGACATCTGCGTGCTTGGATCAAGAAAAGGTTATGACAACCCGAAGAGGATTTCTTTTTCGTCGGTTCTTCTATTCTTCTTTGTCTGGAAACTTGCGGTCCATGACACTTTAACGTTATGGCCATTTGCGCCCCGACAAAACAACCTTTTCACAAATTGGTCATTAATTCCGCAGCATGCACATCAGGCCGCGACAGCGTGCCTTGCGGTCGGCACAACCTTTTATGGACCTGTTGTCGATTTTATCTTATTTACGGGGCTTCTGACCAGATAACCTCTGTATTTACGGTGCCCTGGCCTGCGTTGCCATAAAGAGTGTATCTTGCGCAAGGTACTCAGTACCATATCTAACGAACCCCAGACACCTGTTTCCTCCCCACCACCAGTCACAAAAAGGATAAGCGCTGAGATGAACATTACAAATAACTGCTTTTATTGTAAAATAACATGTTCTCCGAAACTGTGCGTTTTGCAGTTTGGGTATTGTTTTTGCTCTATTAAAGGATAAGCATATTCTGCTACGTAAAGTTTACAGTTAGGCCTATTTTTCTGCTACACAACGTGGTGTCAGTAAAAAGTAAATTAAATGTTTCATGGCTATTTGCCACAAAAGCAATGTCATTCCAATAAGTTGAAACTGCGCTTATTGAATTTATACAATTCTTTCAACTTATCAGTAAGGCATTCACTGAGAACACTGGTGTCTGCAGTGAACTCTTTAACACAACACATCAACAAGTCCACGTTCTCCATCTCCACCATTTCAACACAGTTACACAACAATGTTCAATTGTCTGTCATTCCAACTCAAACGCAATAGGTTAAAAAATCTTGAAATCTACCCAAGCGCAGAATATACTGTAGTTATTAATTACATTTGCACGCAAGTTACAAAACAAAAAAAAAGAAACATTACAATTTTTTGAAAAATGAGATCTTGCAGAAGCAGAAAAAAAACAACTTATTTCTCCTCTCCAAATTATTCTTCCATCAAGCAAATTTCCTCACCATAATTTAAAATACCTCCATCAGTGAGTCAAGTGGCTCCCGGTTGAGAACCACTGAGCTAGATGGCATCAGCCTTTCTGGACATACCCGTCAGATCTCGGCAGTTAACATTTGTAAAAAAAAATCTTAACAAAATTGCAGCTACTTTGCCCGAGACAAGTTCTTATCCTTTTTCTTTTCACCTAAGCACGAGGACTTACAGTCTGTTGCATCCAGCTTAGGTCGCTGTTGCTGATTCTGGCACACACAAGAATGCAAACAATAGAAATACACTGGGTTTGGTGGAAGCATTCGAGAAACTTTTTCCAAGAACATACCTTGCCTGCTTTGTTTACCGAAAACATCCTGACTGCCCTGAGATGGATGGGTTAGCAAGCCCGACAGTTTTATCAAAACAAAACCCGATTTTTTTATTTCTCCGCTGCATAAAGTATGTCAAACGACGTCAGAGAAACCCAAAAATGCCACACCGTGTGGCCCACACGGATCATCCAACTCAGGTCTTCCCGCGCAATTGGGCCGTTATGAACTTCTAGCTGCGTCATTTACAAAGTTGTCAGGTGTTTTTGGGGTGGATTTGAAATAAAAAACTATCTTTGAAAGTCATATATTGGTAAAAGTTCCCTGAATTCAAAAATGTTTTCAAATCTAAAAATACATCAATTATAAAAAGAACATATCTTACATTTGACAAACGTTTTCAGAAGTAACAACTCCATATCTGAATTTCTCGTATATGCCTTTCTCTCTAGTCAGGCTAAATAAGAGAGTGAAACGCATTCGCAACAACCGGATCTGTTTGCTCTTATTTATGTAATACGCAAAACACGAAGAGCAAGAGGTGTATTTGGACAAGGTTTAAGAAAAGTTGGGAGCTGACGGTTAGTGCTTGAGTTTGAAAGTGTTTATTTGTACTTTATGGAAATTGTTCAGCATGTGATTGGAAAAGTCATTGTCTGTCATTTATTTTACGTCTTCTGCTTTAATAAAAAAAGGAAAACTTCAGCAAGGAAGATTTGTCGCATCAAGAGATAAATACCAGTTCACGATTCGGGTTCGTTTTCATTTGATACTGTTTTCGAAAATTACTTGACAATGCTGATCCAAATGGATAAATACTTCACAACCCGTAATCGCCACCTGCGTTCGTTGTACGGTCGTAAAGAGAAAGCAGTGAAGTTTCGCCTCAGCTCCTGAAGTCACGTGTCGACAGTGGCGAGTGGCGTAAGCATTTCGGGCGACTAGCAGAACCAGGAAGGATGTTGGATATTTATCTCAAGCGGATGTTCTTGCTGCATGAGTTGGGAAGTGGCAACCGTATCGCTGGAAAGACTGTAGATCACCAAGCAAATGCTTGTCAACTTTTAACCGCGCAAGTTCCGTTCTTAACCGCAGTCGCTTCCTTCCCTCATAGAAAAAGTCAATCCGTCGGTCTCCCTACTCGGTTAGCGGTCCAGCAAAGCGATTCACGTCACGTTAACGAAATGGCTGGACGCGCGCATCACTCAGTTTTTCCCAATGCTGCCAAAAGTGCATGCGACAGAGGCCTGCCGATACCGAATGCGCGGAAGTTTTGCCCAATTTCAAAATGGAGAAGGGCCAGTTTTAAAAAATGAGTCGTTTTTCCAGGAAAACTAACATCCACGCAGTTGAAGGAGCGGAAATTTTGTTCGATTTCGACCATATGCTTTAAAGTACACACGAGCCGCGAATTTTTAGGGGCTATGCTTTCGACACTTCTTAACACCTTTTTTCACACTGTAGTACGTCTTTGGTGATTGCTGCAGCTTCGCTGTTCAAAGGAAGCAACAGTTGCTCAAAAACTGTAGCCAAACGTAAGATCTCGAAAACAACCATACAGATAAAACCAGGGTCCCTACGCAATTTTGAATATAGATTTTCAAATTTTTCCAGTTCTTTTCCGGACTTTTTTCAGACTTTACTTTTCCGAATGACATACCCAGATCGAATACATGCGCTATAACAGTTAACACGATGAAAGTAAAATTATCAATGTGATTAAATATTATCAGAATGCATGTCGAAGCATCAAGTCTGAAAAATTATTATATTTTTCCATACTAACAGACCAAAAAATTATTTTTCAGACTCTTCCGGACTGGAAAATGACCAACTTTTTTCCATACTTTGAGACTCCGTAGGAACAAACCCCATCTCTTTACAATTACACCCTCTCCCAACAAGATATTACTTCATCTCCTTATATTGGAAACTGATACAAACATCTCTGTAACAGAATTAAACCTAAATTATTGTACGAAACATTTACAGCAGTTTTATCATTTTACTTGCAACACCTAAGTTTTGTTCGAGAATTTTGGGAGCTTGCGGGAATGTTGTGTTAAGAATTTAGCAACTGCCCAACATGCTCGCACTCTTTTTTTGATGTTCTTACTGATGTTTCGCTTCTGATGAATCAACTCAAAATTTGTGTGAAAGAGATACGGAACACAATAAAGCGCATTACGTGTGACGAGAATGCCACGTCAAATGTTGGACGTGAAGATGATGCTGTGACAAGAAACCTTTCTTCAAAGCGTGAACATCGCTAAGTCTGAGCGAAAGCAGAACGTCTGAGAAGCCGCACAATCAATTGTTTCACGACACGTTACGTCTCGCTTTAATCACTGAAGAGGAGGGGAACAGTAGGTGCACAACGAATTTCACATGAAGCTAAGGACAGCTGTTGATCAATCTAAGCGCAAAACAAGGGTGTTTCGTTGCAAATTTTTATCCAAAAAATACCGAGGTTGTGGTGGCAAGTTACTGGCATGTATGGTACTTCGTCGAACACGTCACCACAGCAATTCCATCAACAGGACTGAAAAAGCTACTTTCCCATCTTTCAATCCTTGTGAATTTTACTATTTTTACTGCTAAAATTTCAGCATTACGTGTTATTATAGACTGCACTTCTTCAGTTCCTGGCCTCACCTTGAGGGCTTAGCGTGTAACAGGATATTGAAACAGCTCCGAGGAGAGAGTCACTGAAGCGGAACATAAATGTGCCGGGCGGACAGCTGACGAGCATCCTGTGACAATCCGCCTTGCTGATGAAGCCGTGGATTAGTCTGGAGACGGAGACAGAGATCAGTCTGTGGCATTGACGTAAACAAGATTTCGGCCCCTGATCTTCAAAAAACACGCCCGACTCGCCTATCACCGCATGCTACAAAAACAACATACAGCGTTCATGAAAGCCAAAAAATCACAACCTTAAAGGAGTATACAGATGGAGGTGCTCAATAATCAAGTTCAGAGCAACGAGTTTACAAACGAGAGCAAGATACGAAACGCCAAAGCTGCACAAGCACTTACTCCTCATTCCAGTATTTCTTCACGTACTGACTCGAAACCAGTTCCATGACTTTGAAAAACCAAGTCCAAAACGTGAAAGTTTTGGTTGGAAGGTTTTCCCGGTTGAACTGTCGCCATGACACCATCGTATTCGGTTCTACTACTTCTCGCCCTGAAAGCAAACTTTTGGTATCAAACGTAGAACAGCGATAGTCACTAAAACTTTGTCGGCAACGAGTTTCGTGTCGGCAAATTTTTTGTATGTTCATGAGTTACGTGCTTATCTTAGCTCTAATGGCGGATGAGTTTTTTTGGGGGGTGAGTTACATGCTTCGTAAATCGACTTTGAGCGACTTTAACTCTGCGAACAAATAGCATAAGCCAAATCGGCAAAGAAATGCATAAAGTAAGCACGTTAAGATTTGTAACAGTTCCACCAACAACAAACTTGATCGTTTAAATGAAAACACGTTATCCAACGGAACGACATGAATCCGATATTCTGCGTAGCTGGCAGCACTACTGCTTTCGTCACCACAAGTAATAGTTTGAAATTTAAAAACAACTACAATTCCTAACTCGCTGCAGTAATCATCGTCAACATGTGCAAGTTTTCTTCAATGCAAAGGTCGTTTAACGCCGACGTTAGAAGATCGATCCTTGAGCTAGATATGACAAGGTGTTCCCTGAGCCAGAGCATGTGCCTAACTCCCAACCAAAATACATTTTCCTCACTTAACTTTGCTGCTAATTGCTCATATCTACATTTCAAAAAAGCGCGTAAATACCAAATAGCTTTAAGGTCAGGTACTGTCTCGCATTTATGTCCAATCCCCTTTCTCTGTGAGGATTTCCAGGATCCCTTTCACATTCTTTCACCCACAACCAATGAAGACCGTCCAGAATCCAATTCCACTGAACTTGATCGGGAACATCAAAGGGACGCCGAACCTATACACACGAATAACATCGTAGTCAAGAACTCCGTTTTCCTTTATATTTTTTTATCCTAGTTTTGAATCGAACAAAACATAAAATGCTTCAACGCACTTCCAAGCCATTTTTAACCATTTTTTTCAGGAGGCACACATGATGTTAATGATACATTTAGAAAAGTTCGTGTAACTGTTTCGAAAATATTTTCCCTACTGTGTTTAGGTCAGATCACTAAGTGGAAGATGTAGGCAAACTTGCATGGCAAACATAATTTCTTACGAGCTTTCGAGAACGAGGCTGGTGGCAAAAATTAACTGCACATTAAAATGAAAATGACAAACAGCATATTTTTTGCGTTAGCTAAAAACCAGCAACCATATACAATAACTTTTGATTCGCTATCTAAACCGTACTCTCACGTCCGGTATAGCATCATCATAATGAAAAACGTAATGCAGCGAACTACATCGTCATGATCATGCCATAGCGTCCTTGACAGTGGAACCTATAGACGATGTTAAAGCTGGACGAATATATGCTTATTCTAAGGAAAAGAAGCGAGTTGGGTGGTTCCTGTACTTCAGTAGCCTCCAAGCTAATGACAAATAAATGCGACCACCTATAACTTCAAGACAAGCGCCCCTTATTGTGATGCATTGGCCAAGTGATTTGCCAGCTTGTCCGGTATTTTGGGAACCACGCAGGATAAGTCATCAAATGTTGAGGTCGCAACAACTTTTCGTTCTCGGTTTGCAGTTCATTGGGGCTTGGTGGGCGACACTTTCCCATTAAGTGGACGTTGTCCTTTGTGGCAATCGCGTCATTGGGGTTGAACTCCTTCGTCTTTGTAAAGCACACATATGCGATGTGGTTTTCAACACAGTTGCCATGCCACTCATGCACCTGTAGCTTAACTTCAGTGTGTTTATGTACAAAATTTTATGGTGCCATTTTACATCCTGGGCGTGTTTGCTGCAGCTTCGAAAGATTCTTTTGATGAACGTAAAAAACAACAATGACAACCTTACGCCAGCGTGTAGCAAGTCGAATCGATCCGGTTTATACGAAGTCGACAAAATTTGACTGCACACAAACATCTGGCGGCTCGCAAAGGGGAAAAGCGATGGACTTACTGCTTCGGAAAAAGCGTTGTCCCAGAAGATGGTCGCCTGCGCGTCGGCCTCCTGCTTGCCGTGAGATATGACAACGATCGGTAAGGACATCGCCTGCATCAAACAGAAGGGAATGCAATCGACTGCTGGTTTTCCAACAGATGGAACGGCGTAGATGTGATGGGGACGAATTAAAATGAAAACTGGTGAGTCAGGCTTCCTTCATCTCTTTGCACACCTTTGCTAGCTTAGGTATCAACATCGTTTGTACAGACGAACAGTCGAAGTGAAGGAAAGCGAAAGCATTTGGGTTTGTGCCGAAGTAAAAAAGTCTAGTCCAGCTATGTCCAACCCAAATGCCTTACTGAGCCAAAAAGTACGTCACTATCTTGACCAGGGCCGCACATTGAATGGCATTATAGTCACATTGAATGACATTATAGTGAGGGTCGCACATTGAATGCTAACTTTGATTTTAGTAAACTAAATTTAGTTTAAACGAATATACTTGAAAGTGTTCGAATCATAACTGCAGTGGTAACAAATGTGATAAGTGGCACTGAAGCCAACCTGCATCAAAAATATCGAATTCAAGATTATCAAAATAAGGACAGGGTGTCAGTATGTAGGATACTTTTGCTACAGTGAAAACCTAAACTGGGTCGCACAAAACCCTCGACTGAGCCGCATGCGGCGCGGATTGGACATTGCTGGTCTAGTCCTTTTGAGATTAAACACAAGCTCACAGAATCATGAAAAGCCTGCAACTTTAGCACTCTGGCGTGCATACGTAATAAAAATATAGGCCGTTTTGCCGAAATTGCAAACAAACGGCTTTTCAAATAAAACAAGTCGCTCAACACACACACACAGTCTATGTCAAGGTTTCTATGTCTGACCTTGTAATGACGACCCTTGATCGGTGAAACCCGTGCGTCACATGACTCAGCGTATCAGCAGGTCTTGGCAGAACTGCAAGGTGTCAGATTCAAGACCGCAAGCGATTTTGGTAAGCACATACACTTAGCGCAGTATGGACGATTATTAGGGGGATTTGAGCAGAAACGGGTGGTTTTCATTAATCTATTGTTGAAAAATGTACCATTTTAGTAGCTGGTGGTATTTGCTTGTGACCAATAGAGTCGGACACTTTTTTTAGTCCAGAGATCCGCAGCTTGAGGTTCGCCTTATGAAGGCTCAGTTTGCTTTTGAGTCGATTTTACACTGCAGGAGATATGCGCTGGATTTATAAGTTGACACCTCCGACAAGAAAATGGACCGTTGTAACGGGAAAGCAAAGTCATGTGGTTGCGAAGCACAAGGGAAACTAAACTTTAACTTACCTGCGCGATGACGGCACAGTCTGTCGTGGAAGGGAACCTCAGGTTAATGGTTGCGCGGAATATCATGCAGAACTTTTCCTCGGCGACAACATCAGCCCTGCCACGATCTCCTCTTTGCCGCATGCTTAAAGACTGTAAGTACAGTACAACGAAACGGTCTCTCAAAACAGTAGAACCTCGCGTGACAACGACCACCACCAAAACACACGAAAACCTCGCTTTACGACCATCTTGGCATTTAGATCAAATAGCTGCGGTCTCTTGAAATGCCTTAGCGGTCACCAATGTTAAGCCCTTGCAAGGACTTTGAGTACAAGCGCCGACTACGACTACCAAATTAAGCAACACTATGCGAAGAAGGGTGACATTTACATCCATACTGAAGCAGTCCATGGCAGCCCTTCCAGCACCGCATCAGCAAGTTTTTTAACTGTCATTCCTTTTTTTTCAACAAGTAATATAACAACCTCTTCCGCAACAACACCTCACAGCATTNTCACACAGCAGGTGTACTTGCCATGTTTCGCATGTGAACGTGGAGTTGTCGCGTCTGTTCGACGAAGTCCGATTTTGCGCTGTCATTTAGTATTTTGCCAGACGCTTTCCTGCAAAAAAAAAACAATTACAAATGCTACTTAAGAAACAAAAGTACTGCCAAAGCGAAGGCTTTTATTTTGACAGTCGACATATTCCTTATGTTGCAAGAGTTGGCGCATTTAATAACGAGTGGGACGTGTTTTCAATGTCGCAACTGGTATTTCCAATTGGAACGGCTGCAATTCAAAATCAAAACCGCCTTTTTGAAGTAGTTCGCAACCTGGACAGTTAGACAAATCTGACCCTGGCAGTGTTCTAAAATGCAATGGAAAACAAGCGCTTAGGATCAGGAGGCGTCCAACATCAGCAGCACCAGCCTAACTGGATAAGTCAGTTGCGGATCGAAAGGTTGGGTATTTATAGTATCTGCGACGAACGAACCGGTTGGTTGCGTTCTCGCTTGAATATCTGCGGCGATTTCAACCATGCAAATCTTACTTACAGTTGAGTGGCAGGACCGTTTTCCATGACTGCACATGCTACGTCCGTGCTCACCAGCATGACTCGCGTATCGAAACGAAACTGCAAGCAAGAAAAATCATACTTCGCTGGGACCAGTCCGATCAGGTGGACAGCCGAATTTCGTTTTTAGCAAAAGCACATTTCTCGCTGAGAATATTACAAAAGTCATAGTTACCTGGTGAATGCTTAAGCCGTCTGCCACCAAATGGCGTAATTGACACTGAAACTTTTTGTCTTTCATCAGGACTTGGGGTGGTTGCTTTTCCACGACAAGACCTCTGACGCAAAAAAGGAAAAATGTTCGTTTCCAACATTCGTTTAAGAAAAAGGAGACAAAGCATGAGATATCAAAGAAATCATATCGCAATGCAAGGAGGTGTCTGGCCCCAGCAACAACCAATTACAAACCGTCAGAAACTCCAGAAAGACACTTCAGTTTGATTTTCAGTTATCTTTATTTTTTTAATGCAGCTGGCGGGGTAGCGACAACGAACGCGTAAATAATAAATTACGGCATTTTTCAACGTAAGAACGAACGCCTTTGAGGCGAGTACATCACTTTTTGACGCATGTTAACAAAGATCGCCCCACACAGATACAAACACAACTTCGACTCCAGTGTTGGCAGTGGAGCGATGAATCGTTCGAAAAACACGCTTCAACAATATTGGCGCCTCACATTTCGACCAAGTTCCTCGTCATTTTCTCGTAATTCGCTTGCAGCTCGGTGAGGATCTCAGCGCAGAGATGTTCGTCAACGGCTGGCTCGACTTCGAACTGGCTCAGCTTCAGAACTTGCTCCAGGCTGGCGCTCAACAGCTGGGCGAGCGGTTTGCAGCTTTAAAAAAGCAACAGAAAATGCCGACCTAAAATACGAAACACCAACCACTGCTTTCATCACAGCTTGCTAGTAATTTCAAACAAAATACGCAACATATTTGCACAACAAATAAATCGACTCTCGAATTCACCTCTTGACAAGTACGTAACAAGAACCAGCAAATTTCAAATTAATGACAAAATGCTTCACATTTTTTCGTAAAAATAAACAGCTCTCCATTATCCATAATATAAAACTTCACATTTTTTAAAAGTTGCAATAGCTTCAATAAAACATTAAATTGACACCCAATCTCAGCAAAAAATACCGATGCTTTCTTCAAAACATTTTACCAGTCTTCGAGTTGGTCAATATCGCAACTGTCTACACGTTTCCCATTCATGGCGTAAGCCTGAGCCCTGCGCCATTCTTTGATCTCGTGAGCGATGCGATTCCTCAATGAATCGAGCTTGACGCAAATGTGGTTCCTGTGCTTTTCGATTGTGATGCTCTGCAATACGAGGCGGAGATCAGTAAATGCAAACAATAAACAATATTATACAACACACCATCCGCTCGCTGAAGTGGTTGCCACACCCTCGCACAGGCGGCACAGGATACGCGAGACGACGAAAAAGAAACAAACCTCAAAAAATTCCATACGTTTTCAATTAAAGACCGCATACGTTGACAATCTTGACTGCTAAATTTAACGGGAACAGTAAAACTCCATGTCAGAAAAGCGTTCCAGGCAGAAATAATGCCAGGAAACCACCGAACATGAGCGAGCGTCAACGACAAGTAATTTGAGCGTACATCCGGTCAGATGATGTTTAGCCAAGCAAGGCGAGAAAATATTTACCCAAGGAGAAAATACATTTTTCCAGCAACAGGGCGATGAAAGTTTGGAGTTTTGGTTGATACAGAAACTTGACGCCACTTAGCAATGTGACAGCAATCACACCATTGTTTCGCATATAATTGGTTGGGCGATTACGCTAAGCCGGGATGAGTGGTAGTTACGCTCCACGAAGTGAACTTCACCCCGGTGGATGACTTCGATGAACCTACAACAGTGGATACGCAATGATTGGGCTTACTGTGCATAAGCAGATGAATGGTGACGCGGGAGACCTCCAGCGCGATTCGCAATGACGAACTCCGCGAAGCTGTGCCGGGATTTGGGACAACATGAAATCAGGTTAAGCTAACCAAGTCTAATCCACGCGGGCATTTCCGATTAACCAGGAAAACGCAACTAAATGCAGCATCAATGACAGTCGCTGCAAGAACAAGAAACGCAGCTCAGCAAACAGAGTTTCCACACATTTTCAAAAAACATTTTCCATACTTTTGCAATACCTTTTCAATACTAAATGAAAAAATTAATATCATCAATGTCGTCATTTTTCCAAAATTTTATTAATGCAACACAATGCGGAAAAAGATTTACGAAACTGTCATCAGTGGTAAAGAGCAAAATCTGAATAAACAAAAGGTTGATTTTTGATATTTTCCATAGTTTTTCAATACTATATGTGCATTTTGGCCAAAATCAATACTTTTTCAAGGTCTTGAAAACCAATTTCACAATTCAATACTTTTTCAATACTTTCAATACCGCGTGGGAACTCAGAGTAAATACCTTACTTTGTTTCTTATTGCGCAACTACTGCCTTTGAAACTAAGCTCTTCCTGTTGCAAAAAGTGTTAGTGACGAAAAATGAGTACAAATGCGGAGCTAAGCCGAGCGCGCAATGCAATGCGGTTTCTGGTCGGGTACAACAGAGGTTGAAGGAAATCGAGACGCATAGTAAAAAGCTAATCAACCACTTAACGTACTGAAAGTACTGTTTGCGCGCAGTTTCGGGTTTCTTATTGCACTTGATTGACGTCAGGAAATATCGCTTGCATAAGCAAAAAGTACACTACCTTTCAAAACAGTTTCACAAAAGCAAAGCACTTTTAGTACAACGACATGAGAGCAAGTTAAAGTACATCAGTCGAGCTGACATGTATTTCTCAACTGCTTAGCTCATGATTAAAAATGAATAAATGAATTTTTTATTTTTGACGGAGTGCAAGGCTATCCATTATCCAGGTGCTTCAACAGCCGATTGCGAATAAGCGCTGATCAAAAAATATAAGCCATTACCAGTTCAAGGTACGCCTGTGCCACTCAAACCTGCAGAGCGCCCGATACCAATGCGACAAATTATACTCCAAACCCAGCCATGTCAAACGGATACTACTGAACAGGCAACAAAACTTTCCTCGTGATGTGAATAGGCGGAAAGGCCTGTGAAGCTCTGATAAACAAAAGCTTGCACCTTGCACGAATCATCTGGTTTCAAGTGTGTCACTTAAATCGTTTCGACGTGGGTTGCCAGATGATTCGTGTTAATTCAACACATTGACCAAGTACTAGCACATACACAGTTTAGAAAATTCGTAATGTCCAGTGGGAATGCAGGTTTAAAGGATTGTTATTTTACTATAGTCAGGATTTTTTTAAGGAAAATGTTAGGTACCCGGTACGGACCAGAAGGGACCCGATTTCTCTGATTCTAGGGACCCGATTTTCTCTGATTCTAGGGACCCGAATCGGGTCCCTAAAGCGCCTTAAAAAAACCCTGCTATAGTATTCGAGAACAAACTATACCTGCAACCCCTGATGGCAAGGACTGTAGAGTTGCATGTGCATGCAAGAACACAAGGTGACCCGAACACAATGGCATATGACTACCTAGCCACACGATTTTAGTATACGGACGCTTTAAAGTTGTTGTTGGCCCAGAAATACATAAAATTAAAACGATGATTCGGCATTTGAATGTAACAAGCATCATTAGTAACAGATCTGATTTTGCACGACGACCGGCAAATATTGGTCTGAACTTCAAACCGTCGAGATGGCGAGCGAGTTGAGCGCACCTCACTCCACACGATCTCATCACTAGTCCAGATAGCCGAGCGCAAAAGAGTTGATTAACCTCAACTAGTTAAACACAGTACCGAAGCATACAATCAATTTCTCGAATGATTGGACGAAATTTCAGCGAATTTTCGGCCAAGGCGTTCCTGAAGAGCATTGTATCTACACCGCAACAACCACGGTGATCAGCAATAAGCATGGCATGGTGCACACGAATTCAAGGCAACAATACGAATAGGATAACAGCCCCGACAGTTTAGCAACAGTCTGTCATTGTTCTTATACATCTAACAGTCATACTCAGGCGTTTGCACTTTGTTATAACTAAGTTGTGACGAGGTTCCAACCTCGAAATAAGTGACGAGGTTCCAAAACCCTCCTCTGTCTTGTACATGGGTCGATACTCAACGAACCACAATGGTAAACCTCAGTTCACTCGCGAAAAACGCTGCTGCTTGAAAACTAGTTCAAATGCCTTGGAAAATTAATATTTATATTTCACAAAAGTTCAAGCCTTGTGTAAAACATGAAAATCAACGTTGCGAGTTCACCGTGGTTGTTCTTGATGGTAGGCATACGCACAGTCCAAGCTCCAAGCCCCTCCCAAATTGAAATACGAAACAATATAAACTAGTGGAATTTTTGTCAAATTTGAATGTCAACCCCCC
>JGI24158J21664_10001022_pt1 | contig 29596 bp, 17 predicted proteins | sample Ectturendosymbi3_FD_21664 | JGI IMG/M metagenome (IMG submission 21664)
TTTGGTTTGCTTGGTTGTTCCTACTGTGACCTTTTCCTTTCCAATGTAAAGTGGGCAGCTGTGGTGGCAATTTTTGAATTAGGTTTTCTTAATTGGTAACTTTACTGCTTGTGTGGTTTATTTTATTTTATTTATACTTCATGCACTTCGCAGAACTGATGATGCCTACATGATCCTAGGCGAATATATACTCCGTAAGATCTTAGCGTCTGATTCTTTGATGAGAAAGGATTTCTTTCCATAGACAGTGTTACACGTAAGCCAGTAAATTAATTTGATGACTCCATATCAAAAATGCTATTTATTTCTTATCAGTGAGTTCAGTTGAAACGATTTTGTCACGAGAAAGGAAATTAATCAATTCTTGTTTGTGTCCCATGCTGTCGACGTTCTAGCGTACGTGCTGCGCGTGGTTTGATGATTATGATCAACTGCGAATCTGTTCAAGTGTTCCAATGGCTTGTGGTATAGGCAACAACCACCACGGCTGGTGAACCTTCACAGTTTTGGGCTGGTTGCTAGCCTGGTGAACACCTTACCAAAACGATCACCGTACGCCACTGGCCGTATATTAGGTAGGCCGTGGTGCTGCTATGAGTTTTAAGGAATCGATTTTGAAAAGGGTTTTTGTGCTTCCATTCCAAAACTATTTCACAAGGCCTAAAAAATCTCAGAAATATTTTCACTTCAGCACACAACGCATTTTTGAATAGTATTAGACAACTTTACGACATATGGTTTGTGATAAAACGAAATACTCGTGAATGCGAAAATCGCTGAGCACAATAGACGATGCAACACAAACTTGTAGTAAAGAAATGTTAGTAAAGACCAACATTGCGATACCAGTATATTTGCATTATGATATATGTTCAGTCACAAAAGGGACTTAGCAGTTATGCTGCACTATATGTGCAAACAGCTGAAATTGCTTTCTTTGCATTGGTTTCTCATCGGCCAAGCAGGTGGTGGATAAGCAATTACGATGTTCAAGACACTAATATTCATCCTCCTATATTTAAGTTTATAGCATAGCAATGGAGATGACCAAAGCTGGAGCAACTGGCCAGGTGTTCATCCGTTTTTCTTTCTTCGAATTGTTTGCCTTCCTCTTTCTAAGCTTTGTTATGTCAGAGTGTTTCACGTTATCGGGCAGTAACTTTTCGTTTGCCCGAAATGTACATCAAATATAGATGAACTATACCACATGTGTCGATGATGATTACAACTGCGACCCGAATGTTTACTGGTGAAAAATTACAATACTGAATTTGTTGTTGGGCAGTGACATTTATAAAAAAAGCTTTTTCATTTCAGTGCAAATTGGAGTCATCACTTAGATTTGATTAATTTCGCTAATTTTATAAAACTCTTTGCACAATGCCAAATTTAGTACATCAATATATGTTTTCACGAACTAATTTGTAAAAATATCATTGTGGTAAAAAAATCTGAAAAACATATGATTTGCCTTTAAAAACTTTTAAATATTTATCTTTTATTTTAGAAGAGTGGTTTTGTTGTACAAGCACACGTGCAGTTTTTGCGAATGATTTAAATATTGCGACGTGGGTGACCAGTGTTAATCAAACAAAGAAGACAAACAAACACCCTACGAGAAAAACAAAATTCATGACTAGCATCAGCAAAGAATCAAAACCAACGAGAATTCTGTTTTGCCCTCATACAAACAAAAGATGGTCCAAAAACCTGTTCTTTATTTATTGCCTGTTTAAACTGCCGAATTCCCTCAAGTTTGGAACAGGTTCGAGTGTAAATTTATTTCCAAATCAAATTCATACGACTATCACAAAAAGTCATACGCGGTGAATTCGATCAGTCCTCCCATTGCAGCGCCACCTGCCAGGCTGGAACGAGATACCAAACAACATGAAGTTTCTCGCGCAGCGCAGGTCATGCGACTTGTTACAAGCGTAAACTGAAGTGCTTTATTTACTTCTAGCTGTTAGTCTAACGTTCAAACAATGTTTCACTGTCTGATTACACGTTTGCAGCGGAATGTGATGGTTCTCGGTGTGGAGAACATTTCTTTCGTAGAAAGAATAAGACCAACGTAAAATGCTGAGAAGTTTAAAAAGCACTTTAAGACTTTGTATTATTTGTAAGTACAGGACATTGACATTTTTATTAAATTTTCACAGAAGGCCAAAAATTATGGTTTCGCGCAAAAATATTTGTCTTTCAAATTGCAGTAAGAACAAAAATAAGGTATTGCAGCAGGCAACCCTTTCGTGGAAACCAATGTCAGGCCGGTGGGAAAAATTAATATGACGCAACATTTAGTGTCTTCTGAAAAAAACAGCTATTTATTTTCCATTTCGCTTGGCTTACATAAATACTACTGCAATAGATTTCCGCAAAGCGTGCATTTTTCGCATTAGCAACTTCTTGTGTCTGTCCTAGATATTTGTCTTATGAAACATTAAGTCCTATTAATAATTCATAAGCTACTTTCTATTTTAATTCGTTGCGTGGGCAATTTGTAGGCGAATGACAGCAGAGTGTTTACGGTAAACACAGCACTCGGAGAGCGGGACAGGTCACGTAGCTGGGATTTACAGCGTCATTACAATGCTTCTTTACACCGGATTCCTGCATCCCGCTTCTGTCGAGCAAAAGTAGGTGTGCGCCAACCATGGCTACGAATTTCTCTTTGTTCATAACGCACTGATTGTTGAGCTGCTTGTGCGGGATATCTAAGCTTATGTGTGATACAATAAAAGCTTGATTGCGAAATCGTTTGGGGCAGATTTTCTTGTTTACGTTTGCAGCCGACTTACGTCCTCCGGTGCGGTATTAGGTCTCCAGCCATCACCAAACGACACATCTTTCCACTTGACTCTCCACATTGTCAAGCGCAGCTTTTGCTCACGCCGGTACTTTCTTCAGAAAAATAGGAAATGCAAAAGTAAGTAAACGAAGCCACAGGAGATGAAACAATCACTTGGCAAAAAAATGTATCTGGCGACGACGGTGATGTTGGACACTTTTCGAGGTGGATGATCTTTCATAGCGAGTAAAGCGACTTGAAAAGCAACTAACATACAGGAAAACCTAATCTTGTTTTACCCCTGTTGTTGGCTTTAAATTTTACTAGGTTGGCACTGCAGTTGAAGAAGCCACAAAAGTTTGAAAACAAGCTAAAGTTAAAAATGCATCGCGCCGACATCTGTTTTCATAAGTCCATTGCCACCGTCGCAGTTGCAACAATTTTGGTCACTTTGTTATAAAATATGCTCGCTCAATCGCACTGCAGTGGTTTGGAAAAACCGCTTTTTTGTAATGCAGCTTGTAAACGTCCAATACATTTCACATTTCTAGCTGCTTAACAAAGTATAATGTTCGGAGGGACTGGCAAGATTTGCCTGGCACATGTTCGGCACTTTACAGCGTTGCGACAAGATTTCGGAGTTCTATCATGTTATTAAATCATTCGCGCAGAAGATTCCGGTACTAAATACCGCCTTGCTTTTCTTGGAAAACTCGGTCAAAAGCCGACAGCAACCTTTGACAAAATGCTGAAGTTTAAGACATCTCGTTCGAGCTTGAAGCGAGTTACTCGCTTCCGGCTATTTCTCTCTAAATTGCGGCACGCGCTGGATTACCCCGGCATCCGGGTCTCTCTTGTATTCCCCATCAGTTACGATTACGTCTGCATTTTAACTGACACCTTTATCAATTGACAGACCACAACTTAATTAACGCATCGGGCAAGAACTAACAGCCAGCAGGTCATGGTCTAAAGCAGTGTTTCTCAACTGGTGGGCAGCGAATCTATTTCAGGTTGCCCTGCAAAGAAAACCAAAGACGTTGCAGTACAAAATGTATTGCATATTATTGTGCAGGATTTTAGGCTTGAACGTTTCCCTGTATTACTATTTAACAAGCTTGAACATTTCTCTATACGAACCTGAAACCAGTTTCTTTATGGTTTGAATGTAAATCGCAAAAAAATGTCATTTTATTAAATCTTTTTCCAAATTCATCAGCTATCGCAATACAGTGGGCCTCCACAAAAGTTTTTCACTAAAAATGGGCAGCATGTTGAAAAAGAAAAAGTTGAGAAACACTGGTTGGAAGCACATAGACTCACCTCAGCAACACTAAGGTTGTGATGAGGAGACCCAGAATCAGCACGCACAGAGCGGCGATGATGCAATAGAGCACTTAAAAACAAAGCGTAAATTGAAGTCTGTTTGCCAATGCTTTGTTTTTGCCAAAAATAGTCTGGCTGTGTCAGTAGAATGTGGTCATTTTCATACGATTTTTGTCGCAGCATAAACACAATGATTGCTATTTTGCAGTTAACTCGTTGAGCACCATGACCAAGGCCTGTTTTTAATACATCTCTTGTGTACCTGCTGTAGTGCGTCACAGTGCTGAGTGCACGAGTGCACTGGCGAATCAAGTTATGGAACTGTCGAGTCGCGGTTGTCGATCAGTAAACAACGTTACAAGTTAAATTATACTACTGCGAAAAAATCACCAAGATTTCACAAGTTGCAAGCGGAATCTGACAGCTGTACATAAAAACACAACAAGCCATTATAACTTTAGCCGCAAAAGGAAAAAGCAAAACTTTTCAAACTAAGGAAAGCTCTCCCATCGATGTAAATATTTTACAATAGCCACATTTTTTCGCATAGAGTGTTGAGTCGTGGTTACGCAGCGCCAATGACGCAAACACTCAAGCTGTTGCGTGTACCGACTACTTACAATTGAAAGGTTTGCTTCAAGTTGACCGCTGGGCGTGACGCAATGGTGATATTTCAAGAAGCTATCTCGTAGAAACGTTGTGACACGACGTTATGACTTTTATGGCCCCTTATATCATAGATAATTTGCCTCAAACCGCAGTGGAAAATGTTCAGGTCCTTGATTTCTTGACGTCTCCTGTACCATTCGCCCCGCACACCAAATATTAAATCAGTGGACGGAGGGGCATGTAGTACATCTGCCCGACGCAGCTGTAAGTTTGCTCTGGGCGCTTGGCATGAATAAAGCTACAGCATTTATACGACGCCTTACATTCTTCATCCAGTGTAACTCTAATCACTTACTGCCAGAGCCATATTGCGTTCGAGAATTCAGAAAGTTTTATGGTTCAAGACACACAACGCAGTGTACAGCTCAGATGATGGTTTGATAGCGGGCTGTAGCAATTTTTCATAAGCAGCATGGCTCAGGTTTAAATTATAAAATTTGTCTGTTCACAAAGAGGAACTGCGTAGAGGTAAAGAGGAAGTCTCCCACAAATACTGAAACTTGCTTTTTTTGGAAAATAAACTGTTTTGACGAAAACTGACGAAAACTTCAATAATAATTGTGGTAAATCCACGTATTTTCATTGACTGAGCTTCTGGTGCACGAGTGTGAGGACATTTATCGGTAACTTCCTTCAGCCTGGGCCACTACAACAGTGGGCAATATGGTCCCAAAAATATGAATTCGGGAGCCTGACTGTCAAAGCTATATGAAAAGTTTGCGCTGACGCATTTGCTGTGGTGACGTGTTTCGACTATTTATTACACGCTATGAGGCATCCTGATGATCAGTATGTTTTACCATATTTGGCAAATGTACGTTGTAACCAAGTGAATTGAACTGTTGAACTACTGGCATGAGGTCTGGCAACTAGCAGATGGATTATACGTTTTAAAGTTGACTGAATTACTTTAAAACAAGCTACCAATCAACGATTATAGACAAGCGCTGTGCCAACACGCCCACACAACGTGTGTTTGAAGTGCACAAAGACTACGCGACTGCGCAACCTAGTTCTGTCTTCTTTTGCTTANTTTAGAAGTAAACGTGACAATTGGTGTTGGCAGTCTTAGCCTAATGTATTACAAAACCACAGCCCAAAAAAGCTGTTCTGACCGCTGTAGAAAAAATAATCAAAATTTGAAAGTAATGGCATCCATGATCGTTATGGACGCTTTTAAAGATTATTCTGCAAGTAACGTTATTTTCCACTACCTGCTTAACATTACGTATGATTTCAACGCATATCACACAGCTAGGTTGCATTTCAAAGAAATGTTCGGTTTTGCGGTTAGTTTGCGCGACGTTCTTTAAACCAAAGCATCAAGCTGCTTCAAGATTTTTCATTTCTCTGCCTAAAGCTAACTCGGGATGAAATAACAGTTATGAAAGCGTAGAGGAAACAGCACACTAGCTCAAACCAGACTTGATGTAATTGAACCCAACCCAAAAAACCCACCCGGGATTTTTTAAAAAGGCCACATAAAACAACAATAAAACCCACCAAAAGACCCACCGTTTATTTTTTCTTTGAAAACTCTAAGTAAAAAGTCAAATATGCAGCACAATCGTACAATTAAAATGTCATTTTTTTTCTTTTATTTAAATCAAATGAAACGAACAGCAACGAAATTTGAGAGACTTCAAAACAAGAGAAAAATCATCCGAATAGTTTGCGAAAATTCTACTGGTTATCTTCTTCAACTCTGTAAAATCGGTATTTTTTAACTTATTTTTCTACTTTATCAGCATCCAAACTGTTTCTCATGCTGGACCATACCAAAACATATGTTGAAAAAATACACTTTGTAGACACTGAACTAGTAAGACATGCACATAAACTTGACGTGAAACTGCAGTGGTTGAGTGGGATTGGCTGTTTTTTGTGCACATGCTTGCCAAGCCTTACTATTTTGGAGTGAACTGACCAACACTGCGAAAACTAGGATGGGGTACATTTCTTCACCTTCAATTTTTAATGCCATAATAGGTAAAACAAGTTATTGTGTAATTCTGAAAATGGTGACATTGCATGATGCAATAAAAACAATTGGGGTTTTTGTGTTTTTCTTGAAAAAAGAATAAAAAACTGTTTCTTATTAGAAAAAACAAAAAACTCGGGTTTTCCTCAACCCTGGTTCAAACTAAAGACAGTTGTTTTTTGCCAATGCGAAGTTCATGTAGCTTCAAACTTTTTCTCAAGTGTACAAAATTGTTTTAGAAAACTGTAGTTTCAATTAATAGTCTTAGGTAAATTCGAGTACGGTATCAACAAACACCCGCTGCTTGTGATCTCTGAAACAAAAACGCATTTTAATTTTTCAGTAAATAGGATCAAATTCTTTTGAAATACTGCATATCAAGATTGCATTGTCTGAAAAAGATCCTCCAGTTTGGAACAATGCACCTACTGTACATAATCTGCTCAGGTGACACTGAGATCGCTTAACGCGTAAGGTTACAGTGGGTCTGATGGGACCCGAAATTAGATTGTTTTTTTCTGGAGCACGTCAGATGTTCAAACGAAGTTTGACTTTCCTGCTGTCACTTTTACTCATTTTCACAAAATTGTATGTTCGTAGGGCACACGCATTTTATGCTAATTTTCCCCGACGACTGTTGTTTTGGAGGTAATTGCCATTTGACTGTAAAAACGTTGTGTGTGTTTGCGGTCAACTTTGTCTTCACATCAATTCAGGATTTAGGTGTCCACTGTAAAAATCGACAATCCGACGTTGTATCTATAAAAAAAAAGTTTTGCATAGCCGGTCAATATCCACCCCGTCCCCGGGTAATATTGAGTATATACCAGGTGTATGTGGGGTCTTAAACGACCGGAATCGCCTATTGCGGCTTACAGGGACATTTTTGAAAAAACTCAAGCACCATTCGATATACCTCCAAAAGTTAAGGAGGGTCATGAAAGAACAGGTTTCTAACGTTTCCCTAAGTACATGAAATAAAAAGCTCAGGTATTTCGATACTTAGCGTTACATCAGTGGAGTTAACGAATTATATCCATCAAAACACCGCAAAACCCGGAATGTACCTTTCTCAAGCCAAGAATGTAAAGACGTGTATAAAAAAACAAAAAGAAATTCAGGACAACAACGCAGTTTTTTACTGGTAAGTATAAAAAGACTTATGGCGAGCACCAAATGACCTTCACATTACATAGACGTGCAAATAAGTTCCTGGATAAATCTTGTTGCCAATCAAACTTTTCTGGTTCGGTAGACTTGGTTATGATGCTTATTTTACACATGTTTTCAGCTTTTCCATGGCGCAAGCATTTCATATAGTGTGCAGACTTGGTCAAGATGATTTCTTCACACATATGAAGAATATCGCATATCCAACCTATTTTGTCCCAAGGTTACCTGATCAACCGTCCCGATGTTTGTGTGCCACATTAATATGGCCGTTTCAAAGTTTGAGTTGGCTTAGCTTACAAACAAAAAGATTGAGAAAAAAATGTTTTTGCGGTAACCTCGAAAATTAGAAAAGGATTTGAAGGTAGGCACTCTGATTTAATTCCAGTATCTCTAAACAAGCGAAATTATTATTTATTTTTCAGAAGACTTGAAGCGAAAAGTGAATAAATTTGAAAATCAGGTAAACTGAGACGGCGATCTCTCAGTAGGAAGCTGAGGAGAGTAGTTTTTATAAAAATAAGCATTGTGACAAAAGAGGCTATATTACGAACGTTATCTCACACAGATAGGTGAAAACCTCGATAACGATCGCGGAAAATCGATCAATCGCACAAGCCCGCCAGCAGGTGCGAAGCAGCAATAGCAGCAAACTTGACAAGCCAACCTGATTCTGAACAGCTTGATTTGCAGAACTGCTCGCAGTCTTCGGGCTTGATCGGCGCTTTTGTTGTGGTCAGTAGCGTCGTTGTTGCAAGTACACGCTTTAACTCCTTCATATCCCCACTGTTTAAGTAAGTTTACTCGCAAGCAAACATCTCCACAGGTAGAACGGCATACGCCAACAGCTAAACCTGAACAGATCAAAGCAAACTCACGTAGAAATCGGTCCGCGTGTGATTCACAACAAAGCTCAGACGTGTTTACAAGTCGACCATCGGACTTGCAATGCTTTAATGCGATCATGATTATTTTGATTCGTCAGGTGAAACCTGACAAGTGCCTATTTATGGCGATCTGCCGGACGCTCATCAGATTTTACTTTCAATCTAGTGAAGGAGCATGCCGAGATGAGATTCATAGGTAAAGAATTTCTCAGTGGAACACATCCATTTCTCCGCTACCTTCTGAGCGGCCTCTGTGCTGTCACGAGCATCAATCTTTCTCTACTATTAAAACGCCTGCTTATTTCTCTGCACCGTTTGGCTGAAGGAGATGCCCGATCGCATCAAATCAGACGACCTGTATAGTTCTCTGAAAGGTATGCAAGAGATATTTTTCACAAACCACCGCTACCAGACTTTTGGCGACCTTTTGCCGTGAGTGCGTTTTCCAAAGGCAGCAAACGGTGGTCACGGAGTGATTGGCGTCCATGGAAAGACCCACGGCATCTACTTCACTTTGCCTTTTTCGTTTTACCCAACTGTGAAAAGACAACGTTGAGAACTACATATTGCAGTCTGAAATCGTCACACACCCACAGCTTTTCGCGCCGCAGCCTACCGGCACCGTCGTGTCTTTTCATCATTTATCGCCGCTTCAGGAAAAATGGCGTCCTTGTTACTGAGGCGCCATTCCGCTGCTTTCCACTCTTCCTCCTGCTGCGAGTTGCTAAGCTGTCACTCGAAGTCATGTTTCTATAAATATCTACAGAGTGGATTCGTACATGCGAAAGAAACTCCCAATTATTTTCGGCCCAGCGAACAAGTCCTCCATAAGTTATTTTTAGACGATAATTAACCGGTTCCATCAAAATTGCTCTTGGCCGATTTATTCACCTAATCAAAACGTCCAACTGAAGTTACGGTTTCTGCTAGTGACCAATCAAGCGAAAAAGCTCGAATATGAAAATGTGGTAGCAGTATTCTTGTCGCAAAACCTCTCAGCGCCTACCAAATTTATAAAAGTAAAAGGTATAGTACGATATTTTTATGAAGTACTAGTTAAACTCGCATTCGAACTTTATTCTGCAGAAGTAAAGCAACTAAGTAAAACGTGCTTTTACTGTGTTCTGTTTGCAAACTCAAAACTAAGCAAATTTTTTCAATCAACTTTAGAATAGGATATTTGATGACATCGTATGTCACCAATCCAAAAACGTTTTGCGTGATCTGTCCAGGTGAAAGTGCAAAAGTTGCGAAGCTGCCCTTTCATCGACATCTCGTAGCACTAAAGAAACTGAAATCAAAACTGTTTTTCTTGCACTTGATAATCGCATTTCTTAAGTAAGAAACGCAATGCCCGTGGATCAGGTAGGGTTTCTTGCTATAAAACTGTGCACATTGAAAAGTTGGAAAAAGAACCTCTTCACACTGGTTGTCTGCCTGTTCTTCAGGTCGCAGAGATAAAAATCCTATTACGCTGTTTTCAAGTAATTAGTCTCTACAAAGGCGACACAAGTAATTCTATCAGCAAATTTGTTTAATAGGAAATCGATTTCACTTAACACTACGCATCCTCAGTCCTGAAATCTTATTCAAATGGATCTATTTGAGTGAGATTTCAGGACTGAAGATGTGTCTTTTTACGCGAAATCGATTTCTTATTAGAACATGTGCTGATAAATCTACTTGGTCGCCTTTGTGGAGACTAGTTACATGAATATAGGCATGAGCGTTGTGCATGTTTGAATCACTGCAAAGTGAACGAAGCAGAGCTCTGTCGGCTGAAAGCAAAATTCTGCTCGAAAGCTTGCTGCAAACCTAGAGATTTTAATTTTCTCTTATGCTGCTTTCACAAAACGCTAAGCGTCGATAGAGCCACTGCATGCAATATCTGAGATATGTGCTCATTTGCTTCGTTTAAATACTGCTGGTAGACGCATGCGCCTTGCAGTCCCGATTTTACTTCTTTGGTAATTTGCTGGGTGTCTATTAATAGTGTTCACAGACATATATCTGATACCACATCAAACATGGCTTTGAAAGACACGCAGGTGCATCATGACAAAAAAAGACAATACGCTTTCACAGCACTTCACAGAACACACCCGCTTTTTCATCTACAATTCGCTATTAATCACTGACGTGACATATTTTCTCGGACTTAAGTAGAATCGTTTTGTAGGAGGACATTAGCCCCTTGCGACATAGCCATAAATTTTTGCTTACATCTTGTCTTGAGTCCGTCTGCTGTGAAGATGCGTAAGCTCTATGATTTGTCGTTGCAGTGCCATGCTCTCTGCCTTGAGCTCATAGTGACTGACTACAAAGCGGTGGTAATTGTCACCTGCAGTAACTTTTGTGTTCTTGGGCTACGCTAGGCTGCTACAGTTTGATCTGTAGCGAGTTTGCCACCCTTTTAGCTCACCTTTCACTGTAAGCTTTCAAGATTTATAGCGGACCCAATTTCTAGGAATGCGAATTGATATCCTTCTCTACCTTGGCTAATTGAGCGGCGTCGACTTGGCTGGCACGGATTCATTAGCTGAATACAAGTGTCTTTCTCTCTTTGACACGCGAATTCGAAGTGCCGACAGTGGTCTTTTGCGGTTAATAGTCCAAAAATGCTTCTTTTACAGTACACAGTTTTTAAGCACACTAAGTGCTGATGCTCTTTGGTGAATGATAATCGCTGGTTATTATTTATTTTCATGCAAGATAATTGCCCTTTCAAAGAACAAACATCAACCTCGCCCATGTCAGCAAAGCGAAATTCCTTCCGCGCAGATTTGTTTATCTTTTGATAAGTTACCCGCAGAAACAAGCATGGAAATTAGTCGTTACATCTATTTTGAAAACCACAATTTCATATGAATCTTCTTGAACTTTTCGGCGCGGATTTCACAAATGTTTCATGTATGACACTGCTAATGTTGCTGTTCATAAGTAGAAATGCAATGCCTTATGAAAAAAAGCTTTGCACATTTGAAATTTACAGTTAAATCCGCTAAAAATTGACAAACTTTCTGAAATGTCACGCTGTTGCACTTTGTGCTCGAACTACAAGTTTCTTTGCAACAAACTTTTACACAACAAAACATAACACTGGTATGTTTTAATTAACACGTCTTCTACGCTATCGATCGTTGAAAATCTGTTGACGATTGACTGATGCCCATCTCAGGCTTTTGCAATGACTTTATGATACCAACAAATGAAAAGAGAACAGTTATAAAGTTCATGCAAAAAAAACTTCGCCACCTAGGTACTTCACCTCTACCCTATTTTCAGACTGCTCTTATTTGACGTCCCTAATTGACTTACGCAGACACCTACGTTCACATTGCGCAATCCTGCCACAAACTTCGTTTGCGTCGACTTCGATGAGGCCGAGGCATCAGTTTTCGCCTCAATCAGAGACAAACCCTCTGCGATTCACGTCGAATGAGAAACAAAGCAACGCGTCTGATCATGAACATGTAGGAAAACAGATTACAAAGCAATCGAGAGATTAAACTTTGTGGCTCGTAATCAAACGCTGTCAGGTGCCTCGTGCCAATGCGCGAAACTCTCGTCTAATGACATGTAGCTCTGACAGCTGAGTTATAAAGCATTGGGTCCGCTTCTGGTCTTTGTTGGACTTACAATAAAAAGGTGTTTCCAGGCAACGATTAAGAAGAATTCTTACTTTCGTAAAGAACAATTAGCCATTGCAGAGCTGACTTGCACCTGACTACATTGAAATTTCACGCGCAATTCATGTTAAGTTGCGTTTCATCAATCATTTATCAAACTAAAGTGGAAGAACGCCATCTGCACCGCGCAATTAACAGGCACCGTTAAGGAGTGCTTTATCTGGTATAGATGTGCAGTGGAAGTTGGACATACAGTAGATGTAGATTGCAAGGGCAGCATCTTTTCGCACTGTACATTTGGCCACTCACTAAATATCTACAATTTTAGCAATTGGGAAAAATTGCTGTTCTGTAATTTATGTCCCTCTATGATGTGAGACGCACCGCTGTCCAAATTCGGTGATCGTTTCTACCCATGATGTAATGCAAAGTCAGATGTCATGTAAGTTGGCATATGGTGAAACACAAAAGTACTTGAATCGGTTTGTTTGAAATTTTTTCATCCTCCCACGCAAGGCTATAACGAAAAACCTCAAATTGTTCAGAGTTGAAAAGATTACGTTTCACAGGGCGCTTTAAACAAGATCAACGCTACCTTTTGTCCACTGCTCTATCAGCGTTTCATTCAGAAACAGTTTTTTACATAAATACCAGAGTAGTTCGCTGATATCAAANTCTCCAGCACACGTTTTGTATTCGAGACACTCTTGGATGAAAAGACGCGACTCGATACTGTTTAGCAATTTGGAAATTTTTTGCGCTAATCTNTTAGATAGTTCCTACATTTGCAAAAACCATACCTGTTACGGTTTCATAAAACTTTAGTGCGACTTGTCCATGCAAATTCTTATTTCACCACAAATATCTCTTTAATTTACATCTTTAAACCAAACCTGTCTGTCGAAATCTCGCAACAGTTAAAGCATGTTTTGTAAGCAAATGTGGCCGATTCGACTCAAACTATAACAAACTTTAAAAGTAGGAAGAAGTTGATAAATAGCCCTGGTAGGTATAAAATAAATGGTCTGAAGGTTGGTATTTTTTGCGAATTCCAAATCCCAAAAGACCTTCGATACACTGAATTGTAGAGTTCACACAATGATGAGTAAGTCAGCTCTGTAAATACTCGAATATTTCAAACACCAACGAACAACTGCAGCTTAATGTTTCAACCAGTGTTGTGATACAAATTACGACAGATTAAAACGTAAGTTAATAATTAGTGGATCGGAAACAATGCATTTTTATCTACAACACCAAACGTAACCTTGCACATTTTTGTAGATCTGAAACTCAACATAAATGCATGAAAATCAAGCTAAAAATATTTGTGCTTCTCAAAGCAAAGGCCTTTATGTTTCTTTGGACACTCTGATAACGTGCGACCTGGGAAATTCCGACATGATACCTTGCCACCCCCCAAAATCACAAGAAAGCCCTAATTTAAAAAAATAACGCAAAGATTAAAGAAAGAGCGCTTATTGTTGAAAAAAACAAAAACTAATTCAAATTTTCACATTTTTACAAAGTTTTTTTAGCGACATGTGCTTGTGAAATGTGATTGGCCTTTGGTCGCGGCGGTTGAGGAGAGGCTGGTGATGCTCTGAGTGCGATATAACATAACAAGTACACTATATGTGTGAAAATCTCATACGCCTGTGGCAAGGAGCACAACCATCGTATTATAAGTAATCTACTGTACTGCCCTACAGTATGTTGACTTTTGGCTTTGAAAGATGAATGTCATAACAGCGTCAGCACAACTGGCAGCACTTAGAATCTACGTCGCATTTTGTCTCAGACCTTGTTGACAGTGCTGCATAAGAAAAATGTGAACCATTTACCTTGTCAGAAAATTTATTTCCTTAGTGATTGTTTCTGTTCAGTGCTTATTACATCTTATTTTATCGGGGCTCTCTGCCCTGCACAGTTATGTAGGAGCAGAAGTGTCAATGCCAAAAAGGTTTTCCCATACGTAAATAAATTGCCGAGAAAGCAAAACCGGTGATGTCTCATTGAACTTAAACAATTGAAAAAAGTCAATTTTGATAACCTTTATCAGTTACAAGTTTAAATAAAATCACAACAAATTTGCCATTCTTTTAAACCTATTGATTTCACCAGTACCTCATCCAAGAAGTTCACGCCGAAGTACGACCTATAAGTTCAAACCGGGCATATTTTTCTCCAAAAAGTACGTTTTCTTGAATATGCGATGTTAAAAACATTGTTGACTCATAAAAAGAGCCCACGCCCTCAACATCAGTCTCAAGTCAGATCTTATGAATGAGTCACTGGGCTTCAATGCGAAAAAACTGCCTTTAGATGCCAAATAGATGTTACAGCGCACGCACGCCTGTGAGCACCCACGCTTACACGTGGATAGAAAAACAAATCGATAGACAATTAAAAAAGGAGAGCTCTCTTAAGTCTTATTTTGCCCTTTACATCACAACATATTTTGTAAAGACTCAAGTTTTAAAGCCCCTCGTACGAACGTGACTCTTAACGCCTCTGATGGGTACAGATGAATACTGTTCTGGCAAACATTGGTCACAAACAGAGGTGTTAGTCAAAGAGGGACGCCAGAGAAGGTGCTTACCCAATTTGGGTCTCCAAGTTTTGATAGGACAGCTAAATATCGTCGTTTCGTTTTTGTGAAATTTTTCGAAAACGAAGTTCCTGAAGGTTTCGACTACGGCAACGATTTAAATTGTTTCCAGCAGAGTGTTCTCTCAACTTGCCTTCTGGTGCTCAGCCAGTGGTTACCAGTAATTGCCAAAAATTTTCTGAATGTGTCACTTTTGGTAAAGTAATACAGATACATATTCTTTAGCCATAGATGCTAAATTAAGATATTGGTGCTTGTTTTTTCTTGACGGTTATTGAGTTTTTTAACCACAAATTTCATGCTCATGGTTTAGCCACTTTTTTCCCCTACATAAACTATAACTGGCGCCCAAAGTGGAGCACAAAATCGCTACAGAATATTTGTTGTTCTGTTTTTTAGTCTTTGCCCAAGTTTCACGACGTTTTCACCCATTTTTACAATTTTTTTGAGAAGATAGATCGATCGGCCACTCTGACTTGCCTTCCTACGAGTTTATGTTGCGAGTTATAACGTTTGTTTCAATTCTTTTCATCGACTGCCAAGCTAAAGTACTGAGATTTTAGAACAACTACACAATTTTGTTCAAAAATCTGCCTCCATTTTCAATAGTTTTTACGCTGCGTAAAAATCAGTGCACGATTTGCAGTAGACAAGTCTTAAAAATTATTTTAAAAACCTATTTTTCCTTTCAAGCTTGTCGCTGCATGCATGATGAGCAGAGGTCTAAAAAGTTTTGAGATTACAGTGCAAGTAGGCTCTCTACCTCGTAACCGCAATGCACTCGACCATCTTGGTGGTATTTAGCTGCACTGGCAGAGGATCATTTGCCGACGCTAAGGTGAAGTGTTTGCATTGCCTCAAGTACTTTCAGTACGAAAAGCATACACGGTCTTTAGACCCTGAAAAAAAGTTGGTAAGATTTGACAATAGTTGCGAAAGATATGCTCCTCTGTGAAGTAATGTTTCTTTCAGTTCTTTTTGAGTCATCAAAGAGCAGCAAATCAACGTGTCATACTGAAAAAAAACATACTTTCTGTACCATTGTCCAAAATATGCATGAAACACGACAAGACTTCATGTTTCTACGGTAAACCTCGCTAATTTCTGATCCACACTTCAAACGTATTTCTTGTTGTAAAAGCTCTGTTTCATCTGCAAAGATTAGTTTTCGTGTTCTATGGGAAATTCTCACAAAAGACTTCAAAATATCAAGCTGCAGCAGCAAAGCAGAGATGACTTGGAAACACAATTTTAATTGTCACTCAAATCAACAAACCAGTTTACGTTCTGTCAAAAGTGTCGATGCCTTATATAATGATTGCTTAATAAAACTTTGTGTAACAATAAGGTAACATGCAAAAAATGATCACTCAATTATTCGAAATAATTTGCTTTTGTCTAATCGCCCGTGTCTGCAAAATAAACTTTTTCAAGGCTTCACCAAAAATCAATCAACAAAATAAGTTTTATTTTTATCCGAAAAACACTGCAACACTCAAAAAGTATATCTGCTCATTTCTCATTTTCACAATAAAATCAAAAAAATTCACAAAATGAGTAATAAATACCCAACTTCTCGTGCGTTAAAAAAATTAAAGAAATTGCTTTTCTGGTTAATGCGGAGTTCCGTGTTATTTCACAATTGCTTACAAACATGAAACCAGCATTTTTAAAATGAGACTACTTGGCAAGCAGTGTTGTTCTCTCAGTTCACAAGTGTAAAATAGTAAAAAATCAACAGCACAAGTATTTTCACTGCAGACAAACGAAATGAATCATTTTGAATGACATAATACATCATTTACAGTATAATAAAGCTTACACACAAATGTACAGATTTTTCAACAGCTTTTCCTTTTTTTTGTGTACNCTGACTGTATCCATGTTGAGATTGCTAGTGCTTTGCAAGCAAGCTTTGTATGTGTTGGCAATAGTTATAGCTGCCGAGTGGAAAGCACCTTTTCTCCACTGTAATATCCCGTTAAGCTGTCTTTTGAGCAGTACAACCTTCAATTTGTTTATGGGCTGTCGTTTGATGTTGATTAATTTCGATGTTTCGCGTCTTTTCATTGAATTTCTTAAACCTTGCACTCTGCGAGTTGTAATCAAGAGTAATCGTTCGTGTGTTTTTGACAAAATCGACAACTGAGCACTTTCAGATGCTTTTCATGAACTCGGCTGGTGGAGAAAACTATGCATTTCTCTATCCTAATAAGTTTGTCCTGGTCGTTTGTTAACGACATGAAAAGCCGTTAACACTGTATTTTGCGAAGACCTCCAAACGTTTTTCAATACGCAAACTCTTGCAGAGAGTTTAAGGAAATGGTGTAGACAAAAAATGTGCTTGTTTTTTGGATTTATGCTAAAACTCCGTGACGTCAATGTCTAGCAGTTGTATTTTAAACAAAAAGATTACGATTTTGCATTGATGTTTGTATCCAGTATCTTCAGCTTATTCGGCGTAGGTATAATTTTTGCTTAAATTTTCGAACGTTGTCATTATTTTTTGATAATTTCCAATAGTTGCTTTATATTGAAGCGTCTGTTTTTCACAAACTTGGTTAAACCAATGTCCGCAGCAATTTCGCAGTCTATTATTTTGCCGTTTCCACCAGCATCACTGCATTATTCCCTAGAATCCTCAAGACAAGAAAAAATTTCAAAAATCTTTGCCCCCATACCAACAACGTTTCAATAAAAATTTTGAACCAAATTGTTGTCGTTTTACGTATATAAAACACAAAATCAACCTCTATGGAAAAAATAGGAAATTATCAAATATTCACTTAAATTTTCATGACATTCCATTTATGACCAAATTCAGGATTTGGCAGAAGAAATAAAAACTTTCACTTGTTCATTATTACAGCAACCGCTACATCTTGCTCAAGCAAACCAATAACCGCTTGCAGAACATATAAGATTTAATTTCTACTGCGCCAAGTGCGTTTCTCCACTAAGACCAAAGTGAAATTTTTGTACAAATTTCCAATGAATGCTAATCATTAAGTGGCTGANCACAGTGGTTAACTAATCTTTGGATGGGGCCCAATTCCTCTAACCGAAATATAGCATTCCTGGCCTGAAGGCTTAAAAGCCTTGCTTTTGTGGCGCTATTGCATGAAACGCTGGCACGGCATCAAATCATTTTTTTACAATGTCGGATTTTTTCAATTGATATTAAACTTTGCATGGAGAATACCTATTTAGTGAAAACAGATAAAAACTCAGTATTTTTTAGCTAGGCCAAACATTAAGTTGTCGAGCTGAGTGAAGCATTTCAGAACATATTGAAGTGGACGTCTGCCATTGAATATAGGTTTGAAAATTTCTGAAGCTTTATCTTGCATTGATTCGCCATTGAAAAATGAACAGTGGTAAAATTAGGTGCTTGATGCATAGATATTGTTTTTTGAGTAAGACTCTTCAAGGTAGTTAAATATTAAGTGCGTATCATATTTGCGACAATAAATGAAATCTCTAACGTAAGTTGTGGTATTTAGGTAGAGAATGTGGGCTTTTTTTAAAGTAATTCGGCCATGACAAGGGTCTTTCTCAATGCTAACGTTTACAAATGCTGTATTAGCGAAGATTACTATGCTGAAGACTTCTGCCATTTTGTTTTACTGGATCGTGGAGCGCTAACTCTGCCCTTCCATTTGTACTTTTAAACTTATTTCATTATGAGCAAAAAATACCACTCTTTTATAGGCAGCGACTTATGCATTTATAGAAAACTTTTGGAGCTTGCAACTGGGACATAAATGCTTAGCAACACAATGTAAAAATTTCAGAAATTAATGCGTAAAATACACTAATACTGTAGTATAGAAAAATCACTGAGCAGATATATATAATTTTAGATACGTTTCCACTTAATTGGAAAATTTACGGTGCTTGCCTCTTGTCCGCAAGGAGTCTGAACATTGAAAATATGTAGTTTGTGTTTGCACATTTTGCAACACATTAGGGCTGTGATCAGCAATCAAGGATGCTAGGGCTGCTTCCTTAAAATTAGTCTGTCGAATGTTGGCATATCAGCAATTTCCAAGTGGTTTCAGAAGTTGTCATCAGCAGTTGAAGTATCGCCTGAGATTGCACTAAAGTATCTTGTTTTAATTTTGACTTTATAAAATGAAGATAGCTTGCGGTATTTACTAATTCTGAATTGAAAAAAGCTTACACGTTATGGGGACACATTCACATCAGATTGCTGCAATAGCAACTTATACTTGAACTGATGAGGGCATTTCTTAATCTTAAGCAAAAGTTCTTGTTTGGAATTACTTTTTACAAGATGGGATTAGGTAACTAACTAACATAGTTAGTTAGCAAGGGCAAACTAGTGAAGTTCATGTGCTGAAACATTGTCTGGCACATGCAACAATTTGTCCTTTACAGATTCCTTAATTCTAAAAAAGCAATGAAAAAAAAGACTTTTCAGTTTTCCCACAAGACGTGCACTTTAGCAAAAAAACAAAATTTATGCTGGCAGTCCTTTCTTACATTCTTCTTGAATACGCCAAAGCAAGTTTTCTGATTTTCATAGGTATGTGCATTCTACTGCAGAAATAATAGTCATTGTTTTGCTTTAAGGCTGATTGCACAAGCTGTGGAATTTGTGACTCTTATTGAAAGATGTACTTTAATGGTAAAAAACTAACTAAACATCTTCCTTTTTATTCAAAATCACTTGCAAATAGTAAAAATGTAGCTTAAAAGTTATCGTGTAACGCAGAAAATGCTTAAATGCATGACATAGTCTAACTCACAACACTTTACCCAATCTTTAGGAAAACAACGTCTTTTTAAAAACATACAAATCTGCTTTTCTCCAAGGTCAGTAACGTTTTTAATGCAATGATCTGAACCATGAAAGAAGCAATAACCAAGTATGTTTGAAAATTTGAAGTAGCCTATATGTTAGTAGTAGTACATGTCAAGCTCATTAAAACAAGCAATGTTGCTAATTTCAGCAAAGATAAAATTTTAGGACTTGCGCTTATAGAAATTTTATTGAAAGTTCACGGACAATTTGAAGTTGCATATAGTTTTAAGCTTGCTCATGACTTCAGTGTTTACCACAAAAATTTTTTAAATCTTTAAAGAAGAGATGAGAAAGGACCCCCATCACAAAATTTTAGGAATATTAAATGGTTGACATTCTTGATGAACCAATTTCAAGGAATTGTAATGCAGTCCAAAGATGACCTTTCTGATGCTAAAGAAAAACGATTTTTTGAAATGGTATCACCTTGCAATCTGTATGCATATGAAGCGCTCTAAAAAATATAATACTATACACTACAGTAAATCTACTCTAATCAATTGGTTGTTTCAAATCTTGTTTAGAAAAAAATAGTCAGTCATCTCACATTCAAGAACATTAATCTTCAATGGTTAATTGAAGACTTAACGTAGAGCGGAAATTAAAGTACTTACAAACTTTAACAACAGGAGGACTGAAAATTAACATACATCACAACACTTGTTTTCACGGATTCCCTTCAAACCGTATTTATTGTTATGAAGGATTTGCTCAAATTAAAACCTAGGCTAACTGTATTCATGCAAAGTAACAAAGCTAGCTAAACCTTCATTAATAACTATGCTGGCAATCTTTAGTTAACAAAGTTAACTATCTTTAGTCATGAGAGCAATTTTGTTGTAAAATGTGGGGGCCAGCTTGATGTAAAACCAATATAGTTGCTGGGCCGATGCGGAAGTGAAGTTTTATAAATACACATTCCCAATCTTGTTTTTAGAGGTGTTCTCAAAGCAACACTAGTCACGCTTTGCTTTATCCCTACAAATGATTTAGAAATTAATAAACCTAATTTTGTTGTAGGACATGATCCTGTGGTTCAGCTTGGTTGCACTACAATCAGACTATGATACAAACAAGCACAGCAATATATTAGAACACATTAAATGGGTTTTACCAGAGCTGTCAGTTGGAGTGCACAAAACGGTGAATCGCATTGGTCGCACGTGCATATCACTCTTAAGTAGAACGCGTCGATTTTCATGCTTCTTAAAAAATCAGAACGATTTGATGTCTTGCTGAAGTTGCTTAAGCGTTAAAAAAAAACGATAAATTGCAAGGTACGATACATATATATTGCAAGGCATAGTAGCTAAATATTTTTCTTGCACATTCTGCTCTTTAAAAATGCTACAAATCTAGTTACTGGGCATCATGCATGCAGCTCCACCCCTAGCCAAATCTCCATTGATATCCTCTTACATTAGCAAAAAATGTTTGGCTAAAATTTAGCGTAGCCACTTCACAAAATGATTTACAATTTATTTTGACTGCTGATGGGTCGATGATGCCTCCTTTCAATCTCACCTTGTCAACCCTGCATGCTATTGGGTAACCTTTCGATTGTCCAAACATTGTTTGTCCATTATTCTTTAGCAACATCAATCAAACACCCAAGCAGAATTATCCAAGCCAACTAGAGAAGATTTCAGGACATCTAAAAGAAAACGAACCAGAAACTTTCTGAATATCTACCCATATACCAATTTAGTCTACAATGTGATTTCTGCATACCTAATCATCTGGTGACCAGGCCCGCAACTAAGGTAAAGGCTTCGCCCCCCTGAAAAAACTTTCTCCCCCCTGAAAAAATGTCTTGGGCATATTGCATGCATAACCATTTTTTTGTACATGCAATCTATTTAAAATTTGGACCTCCCTCAGAAAATTCTGCACCCCCCTGGTGTCCCAAGCTGGTTACAGGTCTGCTGGTGACTATTGCTTTGTGACCTCTCTGTCAGTTATGGCATTCAGCTCAGTCTTTTCACAATCAAATATTTCAGGTTTAACATCAAATTTTAATAGGTGAAATTAATGTCAAGCGTTTTATTCTAGAGTCATACACGCATATCGACACAAAAATGTATTTGAGATTAAGCAGAAATCAAAATGAACAACGGTGAATTGGCCAATAGTACCACATTTCACCTGAAATAACACGAAAAAATGTCCAGCAAAACTAGGTTTTACGTATGCTCATAGGTGGCGGAACCTGGGGGCCCCTCCACTTTTAAATTTCGAATTTTGCTTAAATTAGTTTAAGTAACACAATTCGTATTGGGTCCATTGTTAAAGTAAATTGTTTTTGTGTAAGACAACGAACAACTAGTTACATTTATGTGCTCAAGTCAGTGTAGTGTATGATAAATAGGGTGTTTTTTAGATACGTGTCGTTAAGGGCTTATCAAATTTTGAATAAAATTGCTTAAACATGCTGACGGAAGTAAATGACGTAATATTTCAGTGCTTGTGACAACAGGGTTGCCAATTCAAATTACAAAAATGTTCTAGATTTTTTGACGTGCACCTGTGCCTCACCACTTTGAAAATAGTTCCGCCACCCATGCGTAGGCTACCTGTAAAGCAAATGTTTTGCACTTGAATGAAAACACTGCTGCATTGTATAGGTACAAATATCTTTTAAATTTGTTGGTCACCCTTGTCGTGATACACAAGAAATAAGGCTAAATGTCTAAGCTACCTTTAATTCCTAGTCAAGTCATTAAGTTTTGAGCTATAGGACAATATATAGCTAGATCAATAGTTCTCTAAAGTTTTGATGGAAATCCTATTTACTAATGGTTGAAGACAGTCTTTTGCAAAACTGCCCATCCTAAACCTAAGTCTCCACAATAGTGCTGTTTGTTTGTCTTCGGCAAAAACTTCGCAGAGGTTTGCCCGAAACAAATCAGGGCTGCACTGTGTCTCTCACGTGTGCAGCCGTTAAACTTCACTATTTCAAGACAGTGACCTTTCTTACAGTAAATCACGCTGGATAAATGTTGGACAGAGGCAGTTAACAATCTTTTGCGGTCTCTAGAAATTTGCAAAATGCTAAAAATCATTTTTGATGTAAAAATTTATAAAAATATCAGAATCAGTGATACCACACCAAACTCTATTTCAACATCAACATGGCTATGTGCAACATCTACCATGAAAAACTCTTCACACAAAACGTGACAAACGCCACATTTAGTTTTCAAACCTCTCCAAATAAAACCCTAAGAGAAAAATGTGGGAGACATGGCATATTATGTCCCCCCGTCTATAAAGTGGGGGGACACGTCCCCCGTGTCCCCCACCAAATTGCGCCCATGTCTTTAGTGGTAACTGAGCTAACAAAGCTAACTATATTTAGTGATAGGAACAGGGTATCTTCAAAAATAGCAATTTTGTTAGTGCTTGGAATTGTGATCTTCATTTAAGTCTCGTAGATATTTGGTAAAGGTTAAATTATTAAGCATCAGGATGTTGGAAGGTATTTAACAAAGAGTGATTGTTGATAACGATTGCTGTTGTTGACAAATGCGTTAAATACAACTGCCCTCGTGCATTAATTATGCTCTCGTGCATTAATTATGAACCTCTAAGAAACTGAGTGTACGTGACATGCAAAAACACAAAGTTTCATCTGTCGTTACTGTCGCCATCTCCTTAAGGACGAATGAAAGCAGACATACTTTTTTTCATTTTCATATTCGCTTTTGATGATGCATACTTGTGAAACGTTGTAAGACTACTCCCATGTGTACTACGTTTTGAAACGATAATTATCTCTTTAGTTTGTACGCTTTTCTGTTTTTTTTTTGTACTGTTTAGGAACACACTGATCATTATACAAATCCCCAACTCCACTGCATTTAACAAACATTTTGTGAAAAGCTTATCTTATTTGATTTTGTCACAGCTTGATGCTCGCCAAGCAATCTCAATAAAATTTTACACCATGAAAACAAGTTGTCCAGTTGCACCAGATTTATTCTCTGTGATGTTCAGGATTGTGTTGCATATTTTGTATTTTTGTGTTCTTACCAACAGTGTAGATTCCCAATAGCTGCATTTTGAATAGACTTTTCAAGCTCTTGAATTTCTTGTAGTCTTCTTAATATTAAAAAATAGATATTTCCACCTACAGCTAACTCCATCACACACAGATATTATCTGATAAAAGAAGTAGATGATCAACTCCAATGTAAAGTATAGCATATGTTTTTCAAAAAATGCAAAGCGAACGACTTTACCCTGGGGAGAGAGGATTTCTGACTAAGAGCATAGGAGCTATTTTCTGTTCCACGGAGATGATAACGCACTTCATATTTCAAGAATCTAATAGCTTTTCAAGAATGGTTTTACTTGAAGTTTCTGAAATCCAAGATATTGGCAATTTTGTGAATATTATCACTAACATTTTATTCAAGGTGCGAGGTTCAAAACGCAAAAGATAAGCCACAGTATCCAAAATAATAAGTATGACAAAAACAGAAGTTCAACTTTTGCAAAGGAATGTAAGCACACATTAAGTTGGACACTTTGCGAGATATATTTAAATAATATTTAAAATGAGCTGTTGAAGCCAAATTCTTGTCAACACTATCAAGTAAAGCGTTTTCGGTGAGAGGTAAAACAACTGCAACAAAATCGAAATACAGTACTGGTTCCATTGAACTACTCATGTCACAGATGAAAATAAAATGGCTATGTACAGGTTCTTATGTTAGTGTATGAATGAAGAAACAAATTTTAAAGAATTATTTGAAGTTTTTTATAAGAAAAATCGCAATAAAGGTAAAAGACACAAAATCCAAGCCCAAGCTACAAATTTCGTCACATGATAGCTTCCTTTATGATGTTGCATACACGAGTCATTATAACAGCAAGGAATTTACAGGGTGAAACAACTTTTAAACCGAAAAGGACCAAACACTTAAACTAAAAGTTGACTGACCGTGAACGAATTAGAATTTACTCAAATAAATGCTGAAAATAAGGTTGTAATTGCTGAAATATGGAACATATCGGTAGGGTTGGTACTCTGCAAGCTCCTTTCTTGAAGGATAGTAGTAATTAGTTTCTGGACAATATTCTTAAGACTTAAATAATTGCTTATAGTTGTAATCAGTACCACATATGATGGGCATACGGCTTGGTTGTTCTCAGACAAACATTCATCATTAAAAACGAGGCTAAAAGCGACAAGTTCCATTTCTCTGCACTACACTCAAAACAAGGGTAAACCTAGATGGTTTGATTAATCTAAAAGAGACCAATTTTCCCGAGTGAATGACCCAACTTTCTTAGCTTGAATCGCGGTATGATTAATGCCGCTTCTTGAAAAACTGTTAGATTTAAATATTCACAAATTAACCGTTTTTATATACAAGTATCTACTTTCCACGATGGGTGTAAGCAAGGAATCGATCAGCAAATTTTTAGGAAATCGATTTCACGTAAAATTACGCATCCTCAGTCCTTATTCAAATAGAATCTTTTTATATAGTATACACATAGCCGATCAGAAAGATTTTTAGCATTCATTAAAAAATGCAAACACATTGCTATATCTTCTCTATCATACATTTGTGTTCTTTATGAGGGTCTGCTAAAAGGTAAATCCATGTTTATGCCGTTGTCTTTATCGCGTTTGCGTATTTTAAAAACAATTCTTCTATCCATTACAGTTGGAATGTATCAGATAAACTGAAAATAACTTGTAAATGAAACATCATATGGTTTTGGTTTTTGCTTAAAAGCGTTTGGTTTTTATTTAGTCACCATTTCCAGAAAAATAAATCTGTTCGGCCAGAAATTCAAACTACACTGGCATTAAAAACAATAAGTGGCTGATATAGAAAAGCAGCACATGATTAGCCTTCTTCAATGTATGCTATAATCATACTAAGCCTGAATGATCGTCCCTTTATAATCATCTGAGATTGTACCAACATAAAACATTTCGTTGAAATAATTGTGCATCCCTATAAGAATAAGAGTGCTGGTTGCAAAGACTTCGGAATGACTATTGGGCTACTGTTCAAGTTTTCTAAATAAAAGCTCTCAGTATACTGAAACTTTAAAATGACTAACCTACCCCACATAGAAAGTATGATATTCATAAAATAGATTTTGTTGCAAGATAACGTTACTGTTAATGCTAACAGCGTGGAAATCTCTCTTTGGATTACCAGTTACTTTGTTGTTCACCTGCAGATGGGTTCTATTCATTTATAAAACTTTGATCAGAAACTTGAACAGAAAAACAATATACAATATAAGGCCAGGTGGCAATCTGTTCAATAAGAAACACATTTTTGCAAAACCCTATTTTTCTTGAATGCAAGGTTGAACCAAACTAGATTTTGGCCTACAATTGCCCAATACTCTGTGACCTTAACCAACTTTCGCAGAGACTGTATATGACTGCTCTATTTCGATCCAAATCAGAGCTACNTTTTAGGAACAGCAGCGCGCTTTTGCATTTTTACCACAGTCGCAATGGCTACAAGCAAGTTCAGAAAAGCAAAGCTGCATGCGATTTAATTCCAAATGAAAAAATGCGCGAGAGAATCGTAACAATAACGTTCATGAAAAAAGCAAAACTCCTTTGCACCGCTCATAATTTGAAACCGGCCAGGCAGCAAGAGCCGAGTCAATGAGAGTGCCGGTGTTGAAAGCTGCAGGATCAACGGTTTGCTTTTTGCAGACGATTTGATACCGCTTGCATCTTCCGAACAGGGTCTTTAATATACACTTAACTTGATTGTTTTTCTGCTGCTTTCGATCAAGCGGGAATGAAAATCAGCACTAAACAAACCGAGGTTGTTATGTCTCCAGAAACCCAATTTCGTAAGCGGCAGTACACTGAAGCAAGTGGTGACCTTCAAGTACCTTGGGGTAGTATTCACTAGTGACGAAAGGCGGAACAAGGAGATTGATGTATAGATTTGTAAAGCAACGCATTTCTATGTGAGCTTTATAGTTCTGTTCTGTGCTCACTAAACGAAAGCTTTCAAACACCGTAAAGTTTACAGTTTTTAAATAGGACTTTGTTCCTCATCTATGGTCATGAATTTTGGTTAATGACTGAAAGAGTGCTATTATCAAGAACAAGCGGGATAGATGAGATTTTTGCGAAGAGTTCACGTGACACTTCGAGACAAAGTGAGCAGCTGTGGAATTCGTGAAACCCTCAATGCCGAGCCACTCATCCTCCGAATCGAGATATCCCAACTACGTTGATTCGGCCATGTGTCCGGAATGTCCCACGAACGATCGATGAGGCGTGTCCTACTGGCTACACCCACGGGAATGCGTCCCAGGCGCCGTCCAAGGACCAGGTGTAGTGACTACATTTCTAACCTCGTTTTAATCTCGTCTTGGTGCGGAACCAGCAAAAATATCTGAGATTCCTGAAAACCGTAAGGTATTTTGATTCGTCCTACGGCTGCAGCCACCGAAACCCTCCCCAGACGAAAAGCGGGTTTTAAAATGAATGAATGCCTACTAAAAATTTTTACACTCCGTCACTTATTGGTTTTGGAATCCAATTACCGGCAGAGTCTTTTAAAAATAAATAAATAGATCGATGAGCTTAGAATGGGATAACAGCAATAAACACTCCACCTGGAGATCTGTGAAATGAGAGGTTGCTAATGTTACTCGTTATACTCTGTGATGAGTCCAGCAGCATACTGCACTTCAACTGTACAGGCGCGATAGGAGCAGAGGGTCTTAGAGTATGTCTGATTGCTCTTCATCAGAATCATTTTCTAACGTCTTAACGTAAGAAACGTTTTCGAAACCCATACTAATTCCGCTGTCGCGACCACCCTTTTGTTGATTTCCCTGGCTTTGACGAGTCTCAGTACACTTCCCGCATTCTTCAATAAAATGAACAACGCGTTTGCGTCCGTCGGGCGTGGGGCTGGCGTCGCTCTTCTTTTCCTCTGCTTTGATGTCAAGCAAGGTTTGACGCATGTGCTCTTTGCGCAGATTCCGCGATATCTGCGCTAAATCTTTTGCATCCTTCACGGTCGATGGGATAGATCCCAATACCCCCGATCTTCGCTCTTTTATAACGTCTGTGTGACGCCGGGAATGCATTCCACCTGGATACTCGGAATTTGTCCTAGTTCGGCTGGCAGAGTTGCGCAAATGAATTTCAGACATGCTCGATTTTGAGTGACTGTACCTTCTGCTGCTTCCGGATTGCGTTGCTGTTTCACTCACATTTTGTACTGAATCCTCAACACCAGTGGGATTCAGATCAGTGTCCAAGTCCATGTCAGGAATAGTGCTGTAACCTGAAGAGCTGCTGATTTTTTGCGATGCCATCGCAAAATTGCTTGATATCTTTCCAAATTTCAATTCTGCAATATCACACTCCGATGATTCTGGAACGTCAGCTTCTTCTCCTACCTTTTCGCCAGTTAACCACCATGTTTTCCAGTTTCCCAGGCCCTGCACACAGTTTTTCGACAATCTTAATTGTTCAACAGATAACACAAAGCTGAAAAACACCGCAGAATTATCGTGACTGTCGTAATGTCCGCAGACTCTTTAAGTACAGAACTAATTTCCAAAACTGAGGAAAAGCAATTGAGCTTTTTTTGTCTACAAAACTCATGACTGACCTTCAGAAACACTTCATCTTCTCTTTCTTTGAGTTTAAACGTTCCAAATTCATCAAGGACCTCTTTTGTTTTTGGAGAAACATGGATTGATTGTGCTAAAAATTGAAGAAGTTATTTACACAAAAAGGTTAATCAACCATTCTTGCTAAGAAAATTCACAATGCAGTGAACATTTGATAAACATTTACAGTGGCGGCTTTAGGTACTGCGGAACTGCAACACCCCTTATTTTCGCGATGTATTTCGATTTTAGGTCAGTTTATGGTTTTATTTGATTTTGATTTTGCATGAACAAGAAAAGTTGACAATTACTACGTTTACATGTCAAGCGACGGTCCGCCAAAACGAGACAGCCCGTTCTGACGTCATTGTACCGTTCGGTTTACATGTCTGAAGTCATTCACATGAGGCAGACGCGTCGGTAAACATCCACTGTGCAGCCTAGTGAACAAAGGGTTGCATGGAGTTGGAAAGCATGTACACTGATGTACAGATTTCACGAATTTGGCAATTGCTGTTCATGTCTCTCATGATGTTGGTGCTGTGAATTATGGATTATGCTGCACCCTGTAAAATCCATCCATAGCAGACGTGCACTGACGTTTACAGCATGCGTTGATGTCACATGTGCAACGTTGCAGTCATACAAATTTCACACAGGTTTCCTAAGCACAATGCTGAAAACATTTTGGAGAGTACCCCTTAATATTGCATGTATCTGCAAGTGCCTAGGTTGAACTTTTCATCAGGCAAAATATATTTAATTTACCCTGATACTTAAACATATAGCCTAATGTGACATGATGAATACAAAACATTCAGTATTTGTTATACTAAATATATCCTGTGACATTTTTTCAAGGAGCTAGTGAAATAATTATATNTTTTACTACNATCACCACTGATGCCAGAAAGTTGCCCTGATTTTGCAAGCCTGATTTATGAAGATTAGTGCAATACACAAGGGTCCTTANGTCCAAAACAACTATTCCTAACACTGCCTAGCCACTCCCAGCTCATCAGTAGCCTATTTAAAATATATATTTGTATTTAAACAGACCTTCTTATCATATG
>JGI24158J21664_10001023_pt1 | contig 29577 bp, 11 predicted proteins | sample Ectturendosymbi3_FD_21664 | JGI IMG/M metagenome (IMG submission 21664)
TTTTTTTCAGATTTTGGATGGCTTTCTTTTAGCATATTGGGACACAGTTTAGGTGAGTGGAAAGTATTTATACGTTGTAATGGGTGCATTTAACCAATATATTGAAATGCTGTTACATTATATACGAAGCTCGTGAATAATGTAACAGCATCAAACAGGTTGCTTTTCTGCTTTCTTCATGATGAGCATTTATTCGTTCATATTCAGCTTCTGCGGTGCAATACTCGCCAGCTGTTTTTTTTCGGTCATAGACCGAAACGTTTTTCATATGACCGAAAAAAATTGAGTCATTTCCGTCAGAATGTTTGGAAATATAAGCTAAAAAACACTGTTATGGAGAGTTTTAATACAACTGTGAGACAAATGACCGAAACGTTTCAGCGAAAAAAACAGCTTACCGGTAAGATAGTACTAACTGATGAGCATCCCATAGCAATTTAGCCAGGTCCTAATACGCAGTGAACTTCTATTTCCGACAACGTTTGGTGTAAAACGTGGCGCATAACCCGAAATGGTCGGGTTGGGTTTGTCGTGCGTTCACGATGGTTGTCTGAAGGCAAATTATAAAGATTTTCAAGTCCGTCTGCAAAGAAATTTTTCGTATCTATTGCAGGCAAAAGTAACGTTTTGAAAACTTGTTACCGTTGCTTTTGTGAGTTCATGCCATGGTGAAAATTAACATTAAAATTTTTGCATGTGTTTTTTTGTTAGAAACTGATTAACGTTTACTTGTAGGAGTGGAAATATCGCAGTAACCTTTCCTTTACTACTTGACTGCTGCCTTTCACCAAGTTTTGAACTGGTGGACTATTGTCTGGCAAGTCTTACTGTCCAGCGTTTGGCATTTCCCAAACGACCTGGGCTGCAACCTGGTTGCGACACGTGTATTTTAAAAATAAAGCCAGCCTTGTCTCGCGTACACTGGGCCCAAAACCATTGCCGGGCTTTGGTCATACATTCGTTCCTCGAACATTTGCAGGATTTTTTCCGAAAAAGGCTGTCTAAAGGAAATGCTATTGGTCTTCATTACAATGCATTTTTGCAAGAATGACATGCTATTTACTTTGAGGTGCGCTAATGGCGCCACGAGAACTTCCGTGGTTAATCTGTTCTGTCATTGTCATCGGCATTTCATGAGTTAGTGTGCCGAATGTCATGTACCTGTATGCAGTATCTGACTGGCAGTTTACAGTCTACGACCGTCAGGAAAATCTAAACCCAACCGTACATCGATGCTGTTGCATATATCAACACGCCTCTTTCAAATAAAGTTTCATCTGATGTACCTCTGCTGAGGAATGTGTTGTATTCTGACACTGCAGTAGCGTTACGGTGCAAATTGAAATTGTCGTTAATGCAGCTTGAAACTTAGCCGGAATCATCCCACTGCACGTTCCTATTCATTTTTAGCGAGAAAATGAAGTGGGTTCTGATGTTGCTTTGTTTTTTTACGTTGTTTTGCTTTTGACTTGGGAACTGCCGAATATTTCTGCAGTATTTGATGGTAATAAAATGTATATTTTAGGGGCGTTGTTTTTTGAAGATGTCATCCCACGTTGCCTTTTACAGGTTCTCGAAGTTCAGAATCTGAAACGTAGGGAGTTTCGAGTTTTCCAACGATCACAAAGCTATCGGGCCTTGTTTTAAGTCACAGCACCGAAGTAAAATTTATATGTGGATTTTCTGTTAAAAATTGTTGTTGTTGTTTTAGCGATTCATCGCTCCCTTACGTAGTATTTTTTCGATTCCACCAAAATTTGACGGTGTCTGCTATACAGGTGGCAACGTGGGAGCACTGGTGAGTCTTCGTTATCATTCTGTAGCACCCAATAAGATGACTCTCTTCTCGCGCGTTTGTTCCAGTACCACACCAATGCAGTTTCTAATCGATAAAACGATACAATACATGAAACGCGCGGCTTGTTTCTATATGAAAGGGCTACGTTGTGAAATTTTATACCAATCTTGTTTTACTAGGAAAGCTAAAAATATTTAAGGTTTAGCAATTGCTTGGTCTCTTTATCGAGTGCAGTAGTTTAACGTTGCGTCGACAACTTGCTCGGGTAATTCACTTTTTACCTTCTGTTTTTAATTCCTTTGTTCTCTGTGTGGTGAATTATCTGAAACATGATGTGCAAATCCCGCTCGCGACAAAAACTATTGAGGAAAAAGTCAATTATCGAAATTAAACCAAGTGGAACATGTCACATACCGGTCCAATGATCATAGCTCGAGGTGAGCATGAAGCACATCCTGTCCCTTTTTATGGCAATCTTGCTCTACGCTGAATATTAGCTGGTTGGTGGCAGGGTGATGACTTTTTTGCGTAATTGTGTAGTTTTCAGATCTTTTTCTACTAGTTCTGAGTAAATTCGGACGTCAACCGAGATGTTGCGCGTTTGTTCACAACAGAACAGTAGTGTTCCAATGGAACCGTTTTCTACAATCTTCTTGTGTGTTAACAGTACGCTGGCACGTTCCCAGAGAAAGTGGACAAGGTTGTCATGGTTGATGTTGGCGGTTTCATTCCACAACTCCCGGTGAGGGACGGTTTTCGCGAAAACCTATAAAACAGTAAAAGAGTACTTTTGCTTCTGTAGGAATTTTTTAATAACTTTTGTATTGTTACTTCCGTCATGCCATTGCTTGCTTTTCAAGTTCCAGAAGCGCGCTTCACAGTATGGTGAGTCGTAACAAAACGTTTTAAAATTTTGCAGGAAAAGCTGCCCGACCAACTACATCAGTCGATCGTTTCCCATTTGGAGTACGAGAAAAACCAGGAAAAGTACAACGTTGCATATGGCTACGACGAAGCAAAGAAAAGGTTGGTCAAACTTAATGCGGTTCTAGTGACATTACCAATACATTCAGCATTGATTCGATTACAAGAAATTTTCTACAGAAATAGTTCAAGTTACATTCAGATACAGCGTGAATGTTGACACCATGTTACATTAGGATATGTTGCATTACGAATTTACGATACAGCTTGCAATGTTGTCTCCATGTTACTTCAGGACAGTTTGAATGTTAACACCATGTTCTATTACGACACAGTTTTAATTGTTGACACCCTGTTCCATCGTGATACAGTTTGAATGTTGACACCATGTTGCTTTAGGCTTCAGGTTGATTGTTCATTCCATGAGACTTTGTGATGGAGCGTAAATGTTGACAGCATCTTCACGATTCAGCTTGAATTTTGTCTACATGTAACTTTAGGATACAACTTGAATACGAGCATTTCGGAATATGTTGCTTTATCATACTGCTTGTATGTTGAGTACATGGTACTTTAGGATGCAGCTTCTGTGTTGGCTCCATGTTACTTTAGGACAGGATTTTCCAAACTCCGGCCCGCGAAGCCATTTTATCAATGATGAAAACATACCATATAGTATTTAAGAAAAACTTGTTGATTTGGTAGAATATATATAACATATCCCGCAACAATCTCATTGCGTAAGACGTCCGGCCCTCGACATGTTCTGTATTACCTTATGTGGCCCTCGGACAAAAAAGTTTGGAGACCCCTGATTTAGGATGAAGCAGTGGCGGATCCAGACCAAGCGTTGGGGGTCATATAGGGGGCACTAAAAAGTCCACCTGTTTAACACTCCAGATTCTCTGGGACAATCGTTTGGTATCACACAAAAGTGGTTACTGTGTGTAGGCCAAGGAACGATGTAGATATTTTTGTTGGTTGAACGACGCGATCTTTCAGGAAATCATCACAGCTTGAAAGCGCTCCACATTATCAATTTATGAAACTTTAGCAACGAGTCAAAAATGATGGGCCACCAATTTTCACAAGCTGCACAGTAGATAAGAACCCTGGTGGCGTCTCAAACAACCTTCTTACATCTACAAAATCTATTTGAAAGATATATCGTACCTACAACATGCTGCGCGCTCATGTTTGACACTGTTTTCGCTATCCGTAGCGAGACCAGCAAAAAGTAATGTCTGAAACGTATTCCCTGCCTGGTTGGAAAAAGAACGGTTCTTACACTAACTAGTGACACCTAAGTCCCACGATAAGAGTCGAATGAATCGCTGAATAAAGATCACGTTTCCATACAGAGCTTGTGCAGGTACATGTGCACGGTAATCATATTTATTTCCAAAGCGACAATTAAAAAATAAAAAAAACGAATAAAAGGCATTTTCTGCTACATTTGTCATCTCTTGTTTGCAATGTCTGCTGTACAGGAAAACAAAACTTGTGGGGCCGAAATATCGCGAGGTTTCAAGAAGCGAGTGCAGTCGTAAGCGGAAGCATGCGACCATCTCGCAGTCGATTCCAAGCTAGTGTTTCTCTATTCAAGCGCCACTTGCACTGACTATTCGCTCAAACTACGTTGGTATTACGAGATGTCATTCCAGTCAGGGGTGTACCGTGATTAGATGGCGCCCGAGGCAAGAAACAAGTTTGACTCCCCCATGTTCGAACCTAACGTCGTTTGGGAGTAAATTTACTGGACTGAAGAAAGTACGAGCAACATCGTTGGGACTTTTCAGCGCTCCAGGGCATTTTGCACCGCTACGACCTTGATTCCAATTACGACTATCCTTTTGTTGATTCTCTGATATTGACAGAAATTGTCTGTTTCAGACTAATGACTGCCAACAAGTCGCTTACTGGTAAAGCTGCTGACGTTTTACTTCAGCGAGGAAGCAGGAAACAAGAAAACGGTTTGTTTTGTTTATTTCGACTGAATTAAAAAGTGCTTGCAGCAGTCTGCGGTTGGTGTTTTGCACCCAAGCCATGGGATTATTATGGTTTCCTGTGACAAATTTAATTCTGGTTTTGGCAACAAATAATTGAAATTATTTCCGTTCTACCTTGCGTTGTTCGATGAAGGCCTTGTTGAGATATTTGGTCAAACGTGCTATTCGAAGTTGTCGGATATGTTGGGAGCATTATTAACACATGTTACACACCTGTGTATTTGCGCACCAAATTTCAACGATTCACAAAAACTTACTTTCAAAAAGCAACTGTATGCAAAAAACGTTTTCGGGTACAAGACTCCAAAATGAAGCACGCGTTTTGACCTACATGTCGGAACGACCTGCGTGTTACTTCTTGTTAAAAAGTTGAGCCGCTGTGTGTTTGTGGCTTGGTAACGAAACAACTTGTGTGAAAAGTCGAACGCGCTATTTCCATTTGGCTCGTATTGCGTGTGCCGGCCTTGTTATCTCTGAATAAAATCTCTCGAGTTTTGCGTGTTTCAAGGAATGTACACTTTCAATCGCGACCCGCGCCACAGACTAAGATATCCGACGTCGATGACGCCAGAAATAGGACGTCACTTCATTTCCAAAATCGAAGCCGAATGTCTGCATTTAATGTGAGTGACCTCAACGGGTGTTGCCGCGTGTTACGTCACACCTGCTCACTTCGTTTACAACGATTTTTTTTCAGTGCTAAAGATGGTTTGGTGATGAATTTTGGCGATAAAGAGAAAGTAGATGCTCTTTTGAATTCTTTTACTTCGTCGCAGGTTTGTTGAATGCTTTGAGTGATTTGCAATTTTACTCTTCTTAGAAGCCTCGACTTCTATTTTCTTCTGTCACAATAACTGTAACGCTTTTTGTTGTCGCAATGATTATTTGTAAGATCACTCAAAAATTCGAATAAAGAAACAGCGTACAATCTGCCATCTGGGCATCTTCACTAAGCTTGTTCCGCTTCAAAACTTCCAAGTCTTGCAAGAAAGCAGCTCCCAACATGAACCGCCGCGTTTGTATTTCAGTATCATGAAGTGGTCAAAGTAGAAGGCAAGCACCACGTCCATCTGTGCAATCCCGAAGCTGTCGCGGAACATGTCAAGCAATTCCTCCTTCGTCCGAAACGAGCAGCACTTACTGCAAATTCTTGTGCAAACTGAAGTCGCTATGCAACATCCGATGTATTATTTATTTCAGTTTGTTGTGATTTATTAATTGTATCTGATACAGCTTTCAAATCATACATTACAAAACCTAATCTGGGTTATTTCGCGTTTGTGAAATAACGTTGATGCAACTGTATTCGAACCATACTTGCTGGTTTTAGTGTTTGGTTTTGAGGTTAGGTGAGGCGCGAGTACCAATGACTGACGTCAAATGGGGCGCGACTGAAAAAATATTACAAACCTCTAAGTCAGAAGGATATCAGCTTGGTGCCCAAGAAACGAGCATAACAACATATAAAGGGGTACGTGTCGCAGACATTTCACTCTGAAAGGGATTGAAAGTTTAACGAATGTATTTTTCTCTAAAGTTAAATTTTCTGCCAATGAATGAGGTGACCTGTGCAGCAACAGTAGTAAGTGCAGTATTGCAAAGTGGAAAAAAATTTTTTTGATGCTGAAACGGTTGCGAGATTGCAATCGCTTCTATTACTTGTCCTGTAAGCAAATTTCGTTGAAAAAGCATCGCACGACGCGTCGGACGAACAAAGGTGTCGTCGTTCGATTTGAACGATCCTAGCAATGGAATAATCGCCACGTTGAAAATTCTTTGTTGTGGGAGTTCCCGGTCGACGAAAGTGAAAGTGTGCCAAACTGTTCGCAACTACTTGCGACAGGCACACGACCTATCGCTATCGATGCAAAATTTGGGTCCCCTCTGAAAGCTCTTCGCCCCCCCCACCCTGGTATCCCAAGCTGGTTACGGGTCTGGACAGGCATCGGCGCGAATAATACGTAACTGTAATAGGACAGCCAGGTCGTTGGTTCATGAGCGACAAAATGAAAAGTTCAAGCGTCAATCATTTCAAAGTGGTTTGTATCTTCCAGAAATATGTTCTGAAATGTTTTTGCCAATCTCAGCTCATATCTACATTTAACTTTCAGCAGCCCTGTACGACAAAATTGCTGTGGTAGCGTAGTGTCGACTGGCGTGTGTTGCGTGCAGGCTGGATTCATGACATTTTTCGTCCTGAATTGAATTGTCTTCGTAAGCGTAGGCGCAAAGCGTTTTGGTCAGGTTTACAGCTGATGGTTGAATGCGGAATACAAATGGGCAGGGCCGGCCTTGAACCGATGCAGCTGCATTGGACCCCGCGCCATGGTGTTTGGGCAGGTTACTCCTTGCGCTGGAGAATTAAGTTGAAACGGCTTATAAATCTCGTTGTTAGCAAATAATTCTCTCATTTGAACGAATGACGAATTTCCTCCAATTTATTTGTCGAACATTATCAATTTTTTTTCCTTGATAAACGACATGACAAGCACGAAGACTGAAAGAACGTACGTCGATTGGGTCTGAAAAATTCGGTCAAATTCAAGGCCAAGCTTATTTCTCTTGTAATTCCGTTGAAAATCTGGCAAGTATTTAATTGTTAGCTTGTCCATACAACAACTGAGACTGATGAAGTAGAGCGTCTTTATGTCTTCAACTCATTTCCTGTAAAGATACGGAAAGAGAGTTTAGAAATATTAAGATTTTGAAATAGGTCGGCTTCTGCTTGCACGGTTATTAATCCTACGTTTCGATTAAAACGAGAACGGTTTTGTAAAAATTGAGCTCAAGGACTTTGTAGCAAACCTTGGTGCTATAGATTCAACCGATCTTATCCAATAGGAGCTTATGACATTCTAGAAGTCCAGTCTTTTGCGTATTTAAATATAAAGTGTCCTTGGTTTAGTTTATTGCCGGGTGGACCAAGACTGCGAGTATGAAGAGCCACATTACGGTTTGAGGAAGAATTAGCAGGTCGCGGAGAGGAACTCCATTTCAATTGAAAGACTCGTTTGCTGTTCTAACAGATTTAATTTTTTCTGCACGCCTAACGCAATTTTTAAGTTTTCTGTTTGTTGCTTTGCGACTCAAAATAGAGATTTCTGCTAGAATAAAGATACACAACACATCAACAAAATAACAAAACACTTTTTGTTTCTTGGTTTTGGCTATAAAGTCAATGTCCGCTTTAATTTCCGTAGTCGGCAGACGCAAGCAGGCATGCAGGTTTCATCAGCCATTNAATTTCGTNTGCCGATGTTCAATCGCGTCATAATTCAGAAAGCACTTTCGCAAATTACGAACATGCAGCACATCTTCAGTGCAAAGTCTCTTAAGCGGGGCAATTGCCCGGTTGCCCCCTGGTTTGAGCCTGGTTACTCTTCAATTATTTCAAAACGCGTCCCGCGTTTCAAAAACGCGTTTCCGTGGTATTTTACGTATGTTTTCTCGTGTTGGTGCTGTAATGCCTCTTTAAGGAGATATAAAACGGATGTTGCTAAGCGAAGAGCGACTGTTCCAGTTCTCACAATTCTTACACTATAAACTTAAACAAAGAGAAGCTGTCGGGATTCTGGGCAGATTAAGGACCTATTTCAAATTTTGCTAGTGTAGAGTCTCACGTTTGTTTTCCAAATAAATGGTACATCAATTACCTGACATGTGTACGTCAAGCATCTCTTCTCCTATGTTCAGTCTTATAAATATCTCAACCGTATTTAATTTTGGCTAATGCTATGAATATTATGAAGTTTCAAGCCTTCTAGAAAACCGCCATTAGATATCTGGACTATTATCAAATTGAATCTTCCAGATGTCTGTTGAAAATCAGGGTAAAAATGAAATTTTCTTTAACTGTAGTTTCTCCATACTTTATCTCCAGTGCCTTTTGTTTCCTCATGTGTGATCTTTTTCACTAGGAAGCCTTTTAATTTCCTGTAGCATAATTGCAATTTTTGTAAGGAACTTTTGATAGGCTGAAATTGAGGTAAGTGTTTCTTAACTTAATTTGCATGATAAACTGAAACATTAAAAACCAGTGGGTATCAAATTCAAAGGGTTACTGTTTGTCCATAGACTGAAGTCATTGCCACAATGAGGTTAGCAACAATTCAGAACGATCAAAATTCATGTACTTACATAGACTTGTACAGTTGGAATTTAATTTGATAAAGTGTAATTCCAAAATAGTTGGCATTTTTCTCAAAATAGAGTAAACACTTTGTTTTTCTTATGAAAACTTTTATCAGAATTTTGAAAAAGCAAATTGTTTTGATGAAGAACTTTTACTATGGTTAAATCGACACTGACCAGTTGACAATCTTATTAAGCTTTATATCTCAGGCTATAAACTCCTCAATGAAAAGAATATCTGAAATCTAGAAGTTTTTGACGTCGAATCTTCCTGAAAGCCTTTAATATAATAAGAGTTCAACTGTTGATGACTCAAGTGTACGTTTTTACCATGCTATTGCTATTCAGCCTATGGCTGGCTGTCTGAGTAGCCAGAATCAAAACCACAAAGTTTTATATTTGTTTTGTACACGAGTATAATTTCCATGCATTTGATATCACCGTAAAGACACATATGAAATATCAGGAATAAGCAGAAATGAAACTCACGATATTTGTCAACAAGTCTTCTGCCAACATCATATATAATTTTGATCACAATTATTTGATTTTACTCAAAATTTTGTATCTTCTTGCACAATGGGCTCATCAGTAATATACATTAAGGTTTCCGGAGTTCGGATCATTGGTTTTATAAACGGTTTCATAATATACACACAATGAAAGAAATCCAGTTCGTATCAAACTGATAAGGAACAGAAGTGAATAAATAATTTTTCATAATGCTGGAGATGAATAAATAACTTGTAATCTAGAGGGTGTGATACAATCAGTCTCTTCACACCAACTTAAGTCGTTTGGGTAGATTTCCAGCAGTTTCCATTATAAGAGTACCTTTCTTTAGGAAATTGTACAGCTCAATACTTGAGTAACGAATTGTGCCATCTGAACAGTCAGGTTCTTTCAATGATTTGGATGACACAATAATGTAACATTCCGCAGCTTCATGGTTGAAGCCAGGTGAAACTTTAGAATGGTACCAGGGTTTACTTTCCTGAGGTTTTAATTCGGGATGATGTGTAAAGTAGATAGCAATCTTTTGTTGGAGTTCTTCGTTCGTAGGTATTTTGGAACCCTTGGATACTCGATAATAAAATAGTTCCACCTTTATTGTAGTCATGTCGAATGAGCATTGATGCAAAGTTCTCATGAAAAGGTACTGACTTCCCTAGTTTGCTTCACTCTTTTCTTCATACACTTTATTAAGCACTTTTTCAAAATTCTATTTATCCTAAAACATGACCTAAATTCCCGTACTTTTCTTTCCTGAGAAAGGAAAGAAAAGAAGAAAAGAATTACTAGTCAAAAACTTAAAAGAAACACAACGAAGATTTTAAAATGGAACGATGAAACAATGGAATAGAAGAACTCGTAAACACAGTCTCGAAGAAGAGACTTATGTCTACGAGATTATTGTGTTCACCCTGTCAACTGGAAGACTTTCCATAAGGGGAAGCTTGACAGTTGAAGGTTACTAGATTATTCTAAAACAGCTTTGAACTTAAATTCTCATACGCAGCTCTAAAAAGAGCTCTCGACTAGGTCAAGTGAGAATCAAGCCGGTGCTGGTACTGTTTATTAGACCAACCACCTTTATTTGTTTGAATGTTTGATACATTTCCCATGTGTTCGTTCCATCAAATTTTCTAGCTCCATGCATTCCCACAAATGTCGGCTCTCTATCTCTAGAGGTGCGGTGTATTCATATATGACAAAAGTCCTGATTGGATGACGTTGTATCTTCTTATTAAACCAGATAACTTGATAACGAACATTAGCGGGGGATGGCCGAAAAACTGCTCCCTTGCCAATTTTTCCGCAGTTACTTGATTTACGATACAGGGGCTTACAGCCAACACCGTTTTATTTGCATGCTTCTCCTGCATATTCTCTTCATTGAACACAGCCATGTCTATTTTCAGATTAAAAATTTTCCTGAAACACAGCAAAATGCTAAAATAATTTTCGAAATATAACTTTACTTTTCGTACATTAAATATTAATCGGGGCGTGAGACTTCAAACATCTTCATCACGCTCATCCAAAGCCATTAAAGTAATATTATTCAAGATACTCATAAAACACACTGTTTATAAATGGAAGAACAGTATCAACAGAATGAAATTGATAACACTAATATTCAGAACGAAAATTCACGTCCATCAACACAAGACTATCAATCAATTTAATTATTTCAATTCTACACGGAAATATGTAGTGTTTTTCATGAAGTCGTTTAAAAACATCGTTACATCAAAAGGTTTTCCCGTATGTGCTTATGTTAAGATTTAATAATCGAGATATGTCTTCAAAAAAAATTGGCACAATGATGACTTAGTCATATACACAGCATCACGTCTGAATAACCTGGTGATATGTTTCGGAAATTTCTATATGTTTTAGATCAGATTGTCAATTAAATCCACCAGTAAAGGGTAAGTACTCTGACTATGTTTCGTGTTTTCCAATATATCCTACATATATCCATTTGCCACACAAAATCATTTCTATTCATCAACAAAATCAGAGATGCATATTTACAGTATTTAGAAGGTTTGAGCACATCATATATTTGATGCTGTACGTGCATAAATAACAGCAGATGCTTTGTAAAAATAGTCAAATCCAAATTTAACTCGTTCAACTGGGTTTTCAAGATTGGAAGGAGATTATCTGAATTGAAACGTACACAGCGTAACATTTTTAATACGTTTCTTTGATTCGTCTTTTCGACATCCACGAACGGCCTGCTGTTATGGCTACATGAATCAGATGTTACAGAAACAACTGGTGTTTCAAGTAATTGTTCAAAAACTATCGTCGTGTCCTTAAATTCTTTTATCATCTTGTTTGTTTTCCACAGCGATTTTTATCTAGCATCTCGCTGTTCTTTTCTTTCAAGTTTTTAGAAATACCCAAAATTTCTGCAAATATGTTAAACAAAAAGTAACTGAATGTCTTAAAACAGTGGTTATAACTTTTAACACCAACAATCACATGACATGCTGTTATCTGTTCTAGTTCTATGTAAAACTTTTATTCTAATCAGGTCATTGTATTTACGAATTTATTAAAGTATAAATGTGCCCATAAGTGTCTGCTGTAAAAGGAATATTTACCAAATATTCTCAAAACCAAGTTACTTGCCAGCGATAGAATTTAATATTTACAAGTTCAAGAAGAGGTCGATACAATTGAAAAGAATCTCGAAATTTACTATACAATTTTCTTTTGAACACTGAAAACAACACTGGGTTATCGTCCAGAATTTCTAATTCTAAATTCTTCTCATGCAGATGATCTTCCAGCACCTTTACAGGGCACTTATCCCAATCAAAATTCACACTTCTAATTATTTGTAAGGCATAGGCTGATTCGCCAGTCAATAAACGTTCCTTTTCAAGGCCTGATACCACTGCTTGAGCTTCAACCTCAGTACAACCAATATCTTGCAAATAGTTCTCAAACAGTGTCTTTAGGCTTGAATTAACTAAGTCACTTTCAACAACTTGACAGGCTTGATCCACCTTGTCACTAAGTAATGGTACAGGTGTCAGTGCAATAGATAGAGTCATTGCTGTAATCTCGGCAGCACTTGATCCTTCGGCTATCAACTTTTCTACACAATTTTTGGTGGCTTTTACGGTCATTTTAATTGCATACGTTCCCCAGTGATCTATACAAAAAGATTTTTCAATTATTGTTGGTTCTTTTACCCATTCCATAACTAATTTTTGTTCTTTTTAATAAAATTAACTTTACTTTGTAGCCAACTTATACGTTGATTAATGTTTTCAACCAATCATAAGTGTTCTCATCTATCCGTGTATTTACAAATTATTCCCAAATCCACATGACTTACCATTGAAAATTATGTGTTGTTACGTACTGCAGAAGTGGACAATACCAGAAAAAAGAGCTCTGAAATTGTTTATGCAATTTCTGCTCAAATATTTTGAAAAATAGGGGATTCTGCTCTAAAACATCTATCTTTAAACCTTTGGCTTCCAATTGATTCTGCAATCTCAGTATAGGACATTGAGGCCAATCAAAATGTATAGATTTGATGACCTGCACAATGCAGTCTATCTGGTCAATCAACAAATTGTCCTCTTCTGACTCTGTTAATATAGTCTCTAGTTTAACTTCAGTCACATTAATACATTCCAAAAGACTCTAAAACCAATTCTCAGAGCTTGGGTTTGGCGTATCATCTTTACTAACATAGTCTACTTGAGAACTTTGCATATAGGTGGTATCCAGAACGACAGTTGGAGTCAATACAACAATGCTGGCGGCATTGATGCCTTTAGCCATCAAATTTTCTACACAATTTTTTGCAGCTTTTACTGACATTTTGATTATATTTACCAATACTTTTTCTAAACAAAAATATTTACTTTTTTATCACATAACAATCTACTAGTTTCTTCACTATCTTCAGGTTCTTTTGACAGAGCAAACTACTCCTCTGTATTTGTCAGGAGAGTTAACATGGCTATTCGTACGTAATCATAGGTAGAAGCATCATTCGGTCTACGTTTTATCAAGAACCATAGGACAGTCCTTTGCCANATAAAGTGGGCTGGTACTACGAGATCTAAAAGCGGGTGATACTTTCTTTCCAAATTTCTATATAGCTTTTGATGAAAAACTTTNNATAGTTCCAAATCTGTCTCCAAATATTCAGATTCCAAACCAACATCCTTTAATCTTTCAGATAGAACTACTTCTGGATCTTGAATCCAATCGAAGCGCAGATTCCTTAAAGCACGAGAACATCTATCATGTGCAGTGGTCATGCTTATCTTGTTATGTATCATTTGACTCTTAATCCTAAAACAATTTAAACCACTCAATTGTAAGTTCACAAACTTCAGAGTACAATACTAAAGAAAGAAACATTCAAAACACACTTTTTACAAATACCAAAAAGATTGCGTCACCGTCCATAACTGAGGTCAGTAATAATATGAGATAATTCATTTGCTACCACATTTGAAAGAGTGTGCTGTAACATAACAATGATTCTTACTTAATTCTGGCAACCATTTAAATTTGTAACAATGATTCTAATAACCTATAACATTCTTCTCCCGATTTCATATCAAATAACACCTTCCAAATCGTATAAACGTGTCATTGATAATCTTTTTGATTTACTGACTCCAGAAACATGTAAAATTTATGAAACTTCCCGACTTGGAATTTTCTGCTAAGTTAATACCTAAGTTTATTAAACAAAATAAAGCTTTCCCCAAAAATATCCATATGTAGACCAACGACTTCTAACTTTTCTTTAAGTATTTCCACAAGGTTCCTTTCCCAAGTAAACTCTATTCTTTGCAATATTTCCAATGTTTTACGTGTCCTATTTTCTTCTAATGTTGTTGAATTGTTAAAGGTTTCATAGAAAAAATCAGTATCTTTTGATTGTTTAGGCATTATATTGCCCACTACCGTTTCACCAACTTTTCCAACATCAAGTCGTATTCCAAGTTTTGGTTCTGTGATGACCTTTCTTATCTGCTCATATGTTTGTTCATTCCTTGGTCTGTGTTTCAACACTTTCCACATAATCTTTATTTGCCAATCAAAATGTGCACGAACTATCAAATCTAATAATCCATAATATCGTTTGTTTAGTCTTCTATACAGCTGTTTCCGAAATACTTCAAATAATTCAAGATCATTTTTAAGATTATCCGAATTTAGACCAACAGTTTATAATTTTTCATTCAATGTTACTTCTGGATTTTAAATCCAGATGAAACGTAAAGATCGTATTGCTCTGAAGCATCTATCCTGTGCATTTATTGACATTTTTACTATTACTTGCTACTTCTTATATCTACAAAGTTCTTGAAAAACAAGATAAGAATTCATAAACTTACCACTTGTTTCCATAATATTATAAACCTTTCTAAAATATATCTGTTCTAGTGGCTTTTGTACTCCAATGTAAGTCACACCTATTCTGTTTCTGTTTTCAGCATACAAGGCTCTGTTCTGTCTAGGCTTCCTATCTTCTGTGCTAATTCACACCTCCAAAAGTTGTGATAGGTTGTTAGGTAAAGACACGAAAAGTTTTTGAGTGGCTTCACTCTCTCCCCCATTGAAAGGAAAAGACGAACGATAGTGGCACCAATTTGTTACGTGGAAGTCACGTAGTTTAGGACAATTCCGCGAGAGCATTGGTTAATTTGGTAGGAATATGCCCAAGGCAAACCCAAGTTAACAATTAAGAAACTTAGACCCGCCTGCTATCGCTCGACTTTACGCCCAGTTTAATCACAAGACAAAATTGTATTCACTCATGGTTTTATTAATATAACTTTGGGCACTGCGCTATTAATCTCAAATGCATCAGAACAGTATTAAAAAATAACAGGGGTTTATACCAACAACATAAGTTAAAGCACGTAACAGAAGTTACTGCAAACATCAGGGGTCAATCCAAACAACAGGGGTACGAGTTCAATTCTTTCACGGAGGAAGAGAGTAAACCGTATTTGCCATAAGTTCAACGTACTAGTCTATCAGACTACCTGTAGACCAGTACTGCTTGAGCAGTGGCTCAAGACAGAACTTTGCTGCTTCTCCTAGGAAGGTCGGAGGACAGACTGAAGTTCTACTCCAGATATCCCACACTATAAAGACCTAAAGGGACTTTCCAATCACGTGACATAGTGCTTCGCGGCGCGGACCGCTCGCAACGCTAGTGGTCACGCGTTCGACGCATGATTACGTTGAATCCAAAATTCGTGGATACGCATCAATGCGTTTCACTTTTATCCGTTTAGATCAGGGATATTCTTAATATTTTCGTATGGGATGTTACTACAAATGATTTCTATAATGTTGTGAGTTACTCTCTTCCTAGGTGTGACTTGCAATATGTGTGGAGCATGAATATACAATAATCAAATAAATACACAATACAACGTTCTTGTAAACCAAGTGTCTTTAATTGTTACTTTGTTCCAACTTCATTCTTCTGGAAATCAGTCCAATCGGTGATGCGACGTTTAATATTCCAATGCTTCTTCTTTGCCTTTACTATATAATGAGGTTGTCAACAAACTTCCAGGTTGTTTTCTGAACTTGCTTTTGAGGTCTTCTTTTGTTTGCATTTCAGAGTCACGAGACGCTTCATGTTGAGGATGCAATGCGGACTCAACACTTGATAGTACTGCAACCAAGCTGAACTACAGTACCATGTCCAACAACAAAAATTACGTTTACTAATTTCTAAATCATTTGTAGGGATAAAGCAAAGCGTGATTGGTGTTGTTTTGAAAACACCTCTAAAAACCAAGATTGGGAATCTGTGTTTACAAAACTTCACTTCCGCATAGGCCCGATGACCATATTGGTTTTACATCAAGCTGTACCCCCCACATTTTGCAACAAAATTGCGCCCATGACACTGGCACAATGAAAACATTCTTTTTATTTTAGGAACGGATGTACAAAACAGCTGGTTACAGTTGTTTTCACAAAAAACAAAAAAAATTAAATATATGGCCAATTTATTTTGAAGATAAGCAGTAAAAATTAGTACGTGCTGGGCGTAGGGAAAAATGAAGCGTAAAAATCGATCTCATTGACCATTCGTTTCTTTTCATTTAACTTCAGAGCTTTATCTTCATATTTCCACACGGTGTTCACGCTTGTCTTTGTACAAGTCGTATCTTATTGGCTTATTTATATTTGCATTTTGCATCAATGGCAATTTGCATAAATGGTCTGACGTTTCTTCTGCTTGGTCAACACAATTTTGCGTAAATGGCACTGTAAGGTTTCGTTAAACTCTCTATTTCCGAAAAGCTACCCACATCGAGTTGTGTACATGCATGAAATTATTGCAATATTAGCATCTCCTCTGTTTCTGCTCAAATAGGAATGTATATAAATTAGTATGCAAATTGTACAAGCACGATGTGTAAAACTGGCGTGATGACGTTGAATTGAACACTATCAATTGGTAATAGGACAAAGCAAGAGGCAGTATTTTGGTGGACCAATATAAACTGCTTTTTATATGGTGGCGAAAAGAAGGGTCCATGGCAAGAATATCTGTTCTGCTGTTACGAACTTCAAAATTACTTTTAAGAAGTTTGAAAAGCGCAAAAAGCAAAACTGCACCCAGAAAATCTACGTTCAATACCATAAACTAAACAATGTTACCAAAAACAAATGATCCATATATTGTGTAGTAGACAGTTGGCTTTAGTTGCTAATGGCATTATCCGTGCACGCTGTGCATTGTTACATCAGGTTAGTTCAGAGAAGTGTTAGACAGGGAGCTGTATTCAACACTGTTTGCATAGTGCAGTGCTGAGTAGTTACCAGTACAAGTGCAATAAAGTTGTCGAATTTGCTTAGTTTGACTGTCCCAGGCAGCAGTTCTTAATCAGAGCTCCTGTCTATGATGAAGAACCGTACAATTTAAGCTGTGAAATGACCTCGAGTTTGTCAATTTTGCAGAACGTCACGTTGAAATGAGAAAAGCGTTGCTTTTTTGCGACAAAAGTTATTTTAGGGTAATTCGGGCTTTTAAGGCGACAAAGTTGGTTCGATGTGTTTATAAAATCCAACTAACCCGAGGAATTTTTAACTTGCTGAACTTTGGCACAACTAAGAGTTTAATAGCGACTGTTCACAAAGCCAATTCTTTTCGTATGCCCTCAACTGCAATTTCCGTGAGGTTTTATGCATATATGAAAGACCTTTGCCTCATCAATAATTCTTGATAAGAGCGATATATAACTTGGCTATTGAATGAACAGAGCCACCTTCCAAACAAAGCCTTTGAATGCCCGAAACACGGCACAAGCATCGAATATATGGCTAAGTTTCAGCATAGCGTGTTTTACGCAGAAGCAAAGATGGAAAAACTGTGGTTCTCACGGTTTCTTAATTTTAAACAAAAGCAGTTGAAATGGTGAAAATATACACAATATCGGGAAAAATTGCTAAGGAAGAATGATTTTAATTCAGGCTGTGGTGAGAAGGAATCGCCAAATCATATTGGCTTGACTGCATTCACGCAATTCACTATCGTACACTGAAGCAAGAAGTGGGAGACAATTCGGTTGTGCTGGTAATTGCCATCAACAGCTGATGTTACTCGTCGGTGAGCAGAGGAGAGTCGAACACCATGAAGTCACGTGCAAGGCAAGAAAGATATTTCGTGGATTTGGAGCGAAGTACGTGACCAGCTGTGCAGTTTTCTAAAAATTCATTCCCTTTCCTGTGTTAAAAAGATATTGAAATCTTGTTAAACACCGCTTACGTCGCCCTGCAGACATGGGCGTCGGAAGGGGGGCAGGGGAGGGCCTTGCCCCCCCTGGATTTTGAAATTATTAGCAAAAAAAGGTTGTTTTTTCAATTTTGAGAGACAAAAACCAAATTTCACCGGTTTTGGCCCCACCCTGGAAAAAAGTTTGGGAAAATCCCCTGCTGACCCCCCTGGAAAAAATCCTTCCGACGCCCATGTCTGCGGAGTAGTTTTTCATAAGCGCAAGATCTGCTGCAAACAACGAAATAAACTATTTCAGATCTGATTCACTCAAAACTTACTTCGTTTACTTAAACGCGTCAGATGTGTTTTGCCAAACATCCTGGTATTCTTTGAATGATGAAGAACGTTTTGTTAATTTTGTTCGAGATTGATTAGGACGCGAAACAAGCGATAGAGCTTAGCTAAACTCGACTAGTTCACATGGCAATTGCCAAGTAGAGAATGTCAGCAAAACGTCAAAAATATGCTTAGTTGTCACGTAAAACATCAATAGTACAACAAGAATGATTTTTCTACCCCCGAAAATATCAGCTGGTTGCGGCCCTGCGCGTAGTTATACACTTCCTCTTGGTTTGTGTTACTCGCACTGCACCCTTTGCAGTGCGAAAACTTTTCTTCAACGGCATCTTCATGTTTTTTTCACCTTCTTTGTGATCTTGAAACAAAGGTTTTCATTTCTTAGCAAGCGTTTTCACTTTCCTCCAATTGTTAGTACCCGCTGGTTTCATGACATAAGATTTTTAAACGCATGGTAGTCACTGCTTTTGCCGTGGAGGAACATTCTCAAAGTAGGCGGGCCGGCCATCTTCCGCAAATTTTCACGATTTATAGATTTTTGCCTTGTGGGTCACGTTTGCTTGTCACTGGCCACAGATATTTGAAAGAACTGCTGTTGAAATTATTGCGCGGTTCAAGCGTCGTAAAAATATCCGAAAACCAGTGAATACTTCCGAAAACCGGCGAAATGTCACGAAAACAGCGAATTCTTTACTTGCCAGTTTGTTACATGTGCCTTAGTCAGAAATAAATTATCCTCTCTAAGACGAAAGTTCATCTTAACTAAATGTGCTAATTTCCATTTTGATCCAGCTATTACTAGAAGTATATACACTGAGTCAAACTTCAAATTGGCTTCTCCGAGAAACAATTGTCTACTACCAGATAAGTTGTATGACAACTTGTTGCAGATGTTGTCGCCAAACAAAAACCACAGGTGAGACCAGAATCAATCACCAAACTTAGGCAACACGCAAGCCGTAAATACATTCAAAATTACAACCTGAAATAAAGAGTGTTGCGAACTTACACCAGAACAGCTCCGAAGACCCCGAGCTCGCAAACAGTCTCCTCCATCACAGATCGGCCAGAAGAAATAATGTAGTTGCGACTGGGCTTCGGACGGATCTTCTCCATCAAAATGTAGCGACTTCTGCGACTGTCCCCGCTGAACTCCTTCAACAACTTCTCCAAGCCATCATTGTAGAAAACATTCTCTAATTAACGCAAGAGTCATTGAAGTAACTGTAGCATTTGCATTCTAATGAAGCTTGGTTGTCTGTTTTTCTTAATCCTTAAACTGTCAACAACGATAAAAATATCCGCACATTGTTGGCAAAATTTGTTAATCTTCAGTACACAACGAAACAGAAAAACCCTCGCAAACTGTTTTGACCGTTGGCTGATTTTTCACAACTGGTGCTTTCCCAAAAGCATTCAGCTGCTCTTTACAAGTCAAACCTGGGACCAGTTGAGTCCAGGAACTAACGACTCCGCTAACTTTGTGTAACTGCCTTCTTTTTGGTCAAATGTGAATGCTTTGAATAATAAAGCTGTTGATTTGAACTGATGCAAGGCCGGTGTTATCCAAAACTGGAAGTATTGACAACCTAATGCATTCAAACATATTCCTTATCGTACAAAATATTTGAGTTTTCCTTAACTTTAAAATCATCATTCAATAAACGTCGTGTCTCTGCTCTGCTAAGATAAAACATTTTGGAAAAACGCTTAGGAATATTTCAGTTGTTTTGGAAGTGATTTTGAAAATATATTTATGCATGCGATTATCTGTGATGTTAAATCGCAAATGTTATTCCCGAACATATTGTCACAAAAGTGGTAGAATATAGAATATAAAGCACAAAGGTTTGTGCAGGTATGTGAACATTGAATTCACATCTTAGGCTCATATCCCCAATTGCTCAGGAGTTAGTTTGAGCAGAGCTGCTTCTGCAGAAGCATCTTCCATGGTGTTTCTAACAAACTAAATATTGACAACAGAGAATACTAGCTCCTTTAAACAGTGCGGCTGCCGTTAGTGCAGTGCGTAGGACGGCACGTTTAGGCAGTGACACAGGAAACGTAAAGGGCAAGCTGTTCAACTCGTGGTGCAAGGTTCTTTGATGATAATTCGCGGCCGGAAATATTCGTGCCACACGCAGTATGAAATAATTTGTGCTAAGAATAACTTTCGAAAATTTCAAAATTACTAAAGCAGTCTAATGAGTGCAAAACCAAAGCTTGAAAAAAGGTAAAAATTCCATAATTGTATTGTTTTCAAAGCAAAAGATGTCGATCAGTGTGCAGAAAGTAGTTTGGTGCTGCTTTTAAGTTTGCAGTAGTTTTGTTGAATTATTTCAAGCGCTGACCTCCACATTCCCTTTGCAATTTGAGAACGTAATCTTCCGGTTTCGTCAAGGCAATGTGCAAAGCTTTATCTCCGTCCTCATCCTGCGGAAGAATAGTTGAAGACTGTTTGTTCAGCTTTTCAAAAATATTCGAGTATCACCTGATATTGATCGCCTGTTTTGTTTTGAAAAAATGTTGAAGCATAGTTTTTGCATCTTAAGTTTTTTTTTACTGATTGAGCTCTCTGCCATATATGTAAAAAGTAGGCCTACACTGCAGGAGTCACCGATCAAGACTGCTGTGACTGCCTGCTAGCAATCTTTCAAAACTCTGTACAGCATTAAGTTTTACAACGCGACAAGCAATCTTGGATGCACATAACGCTGTGGCAAACAGAAAACGATGTTTAGTCGCGGGCGAAGAAAAACAGACGGAAAAAAATTAAAACGCAACTTAGAGTACACCTTTCATGGAATAAACCTGACCATGTCGAGAGAGTAGATTCGTGCAAAGGTTTGTCTGATTTTTGCAGCCAAAGGTTTCTCGACAAAACGCTCTACAGTTCCAGGCCGCACCCAAATCTCTTGGATTTTTTTAGTTTCCATAAGTTGATGAGCCACACTAGGACATTTAATAGAACGACTTTTTTCAACTTCCAACCGCATTTTCCAGATCTGCATGTAGAAAACATCAACGAATATAAAGAAAAATTGTGAACCTTCGGTGTTTCCTGAGAGGAACGTTACAAAGTGAAGTCAGTATGGGTAAAATTCTCTGACGAAACAAGATCGTCACGTGTAAGATGTGGCAGCACGGGCGAAAGAAAAGCATTACGGTTGAATCACGTGAAATTGAATCACGTGAAAAGACTTGTGCGCTAGTCTTGGACAACTAGATTGTTTCTAGTTGTTTTACTTGAGGAATTCAAGCGAAATGTGAGTAATTCTAATTTAATTTACAAAACACTTGTGTGCTTTGACTTCACTTTTCATTTACAATTTCAGTGAAAATGCGACTTTGTCCAACGTTTTTTTCAGCAAGTGACAAAAGAACAAACCTCGCGCGAGAAAAGCGTAACGGCAAGATGAAAGTGCCATACTATACCAGTGGGGGGCAAAAAATTTGGTGGGGGCCAAAATGTTTGATTTTAGGCGAATAACACTATTTTTATAATAAATACTACGGCCAAAGCAAACGATACAACTTTGCAAGATGTCAGTTGTATCGTTTGCTTTGGCCGTAGTATTTATTATAAGGCTATTTAGCACTTCCGCTTTTCATGTAACACTATTTTGTTTCGAAAAACGCCTCTCAAAGCACAAAATGACTATGTTTTCCAAAAATTGGGGGAACCATAGTCCCTTTGGCCCCCCCTGGCTACGCCTATGTACTATACCATCACATCACATCGCTTACCTAGCCATCTATCAACAAAGGCATAGTCATGAACAGCAGCTATAGAACGTACTACCAACGTACGACAGAAAGATCAGTTCCTTTTGATTGAGTTTTTAGCCAAGCAAGCAAATTGAAAAAGTGCCAACCGGGCCAGTGTTGGCCTAAGACGTTTTACTATTCTCATAATTATCTGAATAATATCCGATTTGTTCTGGTTTGACATTGCAGTGAACTTGATTTGATGAAATGCCATTGTAGTTCGGAGTTTAGTTTAATTTCTAGTTTTTTGGAATTCCGTAGGTCTAGTTCTAATCTCCGAAATATATGCAGATCTAATTCTAATATAATTTAGAAAAGCGAAAATTCTAGTTGTCCAAGTCTATCAAGCGCATGCATCAGTCATCCATTGCAAGTTGCACAAAGTATTTTAGATTTTACAAACTGACGTCATTAAACATTTTGCTCACTTGTCTTATATGCTAGTTTTATAGGTTTGTCTTTTTTGGGACAAAGCAATGACGTTCAAGAACAGTCTCATTTTAACGCATTTTGTTTCCTGGCTTTGAATTTAAATGTCGATATGGAACAGACAGCATATATTTTACATTCAGAAAAGAAAACTTTCGGTCTGATTAAAGCAATGTTAGAAATATGCAAAGAACTACAGACAATCGGTTCAGTTATTTTTTGATGTGCATTTTATTGTTTCTATATTCTATGTCTCCTAGATTTTTAATTGATTGTCCGTGTGCTCGGACCGAAAATTTCCTCTCCAGATTGCAATGATGTTTGAACCGAAATGAAGTGTGCATGACAAAGCCAGTACTTCCCAATCGGTGTACCGCGGCACACTCGTGTGCAAAGAGACAGTTACAGGTGTGCCGTGGTATTGTTAAAACTATTGTATACGACTCTTCTAGAGATGAAGTTCCTATTTGTTGCGTTTCAGTCATCAAGTTTGGTGTGCCGCGTGAAGAAAACTAAGGTGCAAAAATGTCGTGGCCAAAAAAAGCTGGGAACCACTGGTGCATCGGCGTATGGAAGGGGAAGCAGAGGGGGGCATTGCCCCTCTGCATTTTGAAATTTGACATTTTTCTATTAACTTTTTAGTAGAAAATGTGTTTTAGTTTCGAGTTGGTAAAAAGAAATTTAACCACTGTTGGCGCCCCCTAGAAAACTACTTTGGCTCACTACCTGGAAAACTTCACTATTCTCCCCCGCCCTGAAAAATGTTTTTCCGACGCTCATGCGCTGGTGTGGACTAAAGTCTGTAAGAGGTAGAAAAAAAAGCCTTCCAATAACGCTATTGCAAACCCTGAGCTATGTTGAAAAACTGATGTCAGTATGAAGATCGACATGCTCAACTGCAATAACTATCTCATCAAACTTAGTCATCTAAATTCTAAACTTTCATGCGCGTAATTGACGAACGCCCTCCCTACGCGTGCATTGAAAAGGAATTGCATAAGTCACTTTTTGCAAATAAAAAATTTTTGTTTTTTTTTAATTTGCAACTGCCGCCTTCAGTTTGTCTCAAGATCAAGACCGATTGTTCAGAACTTTCAATCATGAGACGATATTTCACTGAAATGGAAAGACTTGGCGAAAAAGTGCTATAACTCCACAAATAACACTTTTCATACCTTTGTCCATGGCAGTTATTTATCTCGAACATGGCTCACCACCCTTCAAATACGTAGCTGTTTTTGAAATATTACAGTTCTTTCTCACATTTCATTGAAAATACTGCAATTCGTTCATGAACTTCATTCATTTGTATATTTCATTAAAAGTTTGTGCAACGCTTTTGTTTCAAAAATTATTTTGAACAGATTCTCAAAAAATATATGAACTAATTGAATAAAACTTATATAATTAGCGCCGAGTTTGTAGCACAACTTATTTCTCCTAATCTGTGTCTGCTGTGTTTACCTTATCCTGGCCTGTTGCTATTTATCCTAGTTTTCTTCACACAAATTGACATATTTTTAGTGTTGTCGTGATAGCAGGTTAAAATTATTCTAAGGCGCTGAAGCCCATTGGATCATTATTGACAGCTGTTGCAGAGCATTTAAATACATACTTTTGAACTGCAGGAAATTTACTCTTGTCATTTTAAGCAGAACTCGAAGTTTTGGCATGACGTGGCGCCCTTTGAATAATTGTCGTGATTAAGCTGCTGAACATGAACTTGTTAACTGTACCAAGACAGTCAGTGTAAGTTTTTCCCTTAAAAAGTTCAAACAGCCTGCCACTTTGCCATATCAATTGTTTCCCTGAATGGCATTAAGTGTTAAGTTTTCCGTCCAAGTCAAATATCTAGGTGTATTAATTTCATGCCTCGCTTCAAGATCACACCGAGAGGCAGAGGAAAGTGAAATCGCTTTATTGTGCAGCTACCGAGCTAAAAGGTACCTTTGCTCAGCTCTCTGCTGCACAAAACACTGCTTCGTGCGTTCTGCATGCCAAAGCATGCCTTCCAATTGTAGTGCTGCTACACAGTCTAGAATTAAAACGCGTTGCCTGTAACAATGGCTATCGAAGTTTGCATTACATCCTCAGGAAGGCGAGTGTTCGCTGACATCAAGTTATCTATTTTGTCAAGGCTTTTGATGCCTTGATTAGAAACAAACCAGTATGCCTTCGTTAAATGATACGCAGCTACATCAAACATTTTTATCCACTCATTTCAGCTGTCCGATGCTTTTTTCATATCTCCACTTATCTACCAATATATAACGCTTTTGTATGACAATGACCGAATGGAGTAATTCCTAGTGTCATGTTTCAGTGTTCGTTCATCTTCAATGTCGACTACTTGTACTAACTAACTTCTGCCATGTGATGTGTTATGGATTTTCTGTGCACCTGTGCTCGTTTAAGGAATGTGATGTGGATCTTGTGTCAGTGGCCTAATTTACGGAGGAAAGGGGGCGAGCTGCCCCCTTGGCAAGCTAAATGTAAAAACCGGGGCCCCATTTTGCTTACATTTTGATATTTAGTATTGTTTTGCTTTCAGTAGGTTGTTGTTTGTTTGCATTTCTCGGTGTTTTCGCTTTTTAGCCAGTATAGACATCCACATTCGCAGTCACTGTCATTTCTTAGCTTTTTTTCTGAGTGTTGACTAATGACCCCATACGGTGGCCAGTGGGCCCCCTTCAGCCAGTGGCGTAACGAGGGGGGCAAGGGGGGCATCTTCCCCCGGTGCAGCACTTTGAAGGCGTCAAATTGAGGCCGGAATGTTACATACTAATTACGGAATGTCAAATATCAGCGGATGCTCATGATTACAATTTACAAAATGTCGAATGTCATTGCGAAATCTCATCGAGATTATCAAGGTTTGCAAAGAGAGCAATTATGAACTTTAGTGACGTTTCAAGGCGGAGTTTATGTCGCCAGCAGTAAGCGCCCGCTTGTGGTTTGACTCACGGCTGCTTCACAACGCTTTCAGAAAGCTAGGGTTGCGAACTTTCCGACTTCCCTATGATTTTATAGTTGCGTCACAATGGGACTGGAATCCAGTGTTCACAATGCACGCAGAGTGCTATGTTGCACATGGTTTTAGAGCAGCGATAAAACTTACACAGTGTTGTTACCAGGGATCTGCAGAGGGAGGGTGAACGAGGCGAAGGACCCGGAGATCCAAGGCGGTGGGTCATCCAAAGAGTGCTATTACCAAAAGTGCATTTAATCAAAATCTGTGCAAAATTTTCTGTGAATGTTAGTAGCGGGCACCAATTTTTAGTAGAGCGCACATACAAGCTTTGCCATACAGCATTCGTATGCATGTAAAAAAAAAACGTTCGCACACTCCACGTTTTTGGTCGCGCGGCGCGACTGCACGACCGCATTTTTGCATCCCCCAGCCAGACGCTTCTTTTCGGCTACTAAAGTGTGCTGCATGGATCTGATGGGAACTTGCAATATCTAATTCCTCAATGTACAGCTTACCCACGAGTGGAAGAAATTGCTTATAAACAGATGTCTCAAGTCCACAGACTAAAACAAATTATTAAAAACCTAACACATTAAAAACAAAAAATACTCTTTGAATTCATTTTAATTCAATTTTTCAAAACTTGTTTATTATTCAAAACTATAGTTTTTTCTTATTTCAAATGCCTGCATTTTTCACATTCCTCAATACTACAGTAGAATTTGGAGGGGGCATTCAATCAAGCAGTTGCCCCGGGAATCACCATACCTATTTGCATGCCCCTGGTTGTCACGACAACAGACCTGATGTTTACGAAAATTTTTTAGGTTTGATGTTTTAACAAACTTCAGGTTGGAAAGGGTTTGGTGTGATTCTGAAGGAAGTTATGATGATTTTTATTTGTGGGATATTTAAATAAATGCTGAATACTTTGGCAAAATTGTAATTGCAGCTGTATAACAACGTTGAGTATATTAGTTATTGTAAGTTTTTCAGTTACTGCTACATGTGCTTTATACCACTTTGGCCTAGAAACTGAGCATTTCCATGGACATGATTGTCGAAATTTATCTCACACAATTGCTAACCTGGAACTTCGCACGGAGCGTCACTGACCTTAGATATTTTTTAAATTAGTGGATGTGACACATTTCATTTGAAGCAGTTATTGAAGGGAAATTTGAGAAATTTACAGTAAAGGAAAGAAAACTTTTTCTTTGACGTTAGATAATTACAAGCAAACATTAAATCCTAGTATTTATTTTATTTTCTGTCAACATTTTAGGGTGTTATATGCAAGAAAATGCTTGGGGATTTTGCAAGTTTATATTAGTCTAGCAGTTTTGTATGAAATCGTTTGCCTTCAGTTTTACATATGCATTCTTCTGTCTGTTCTTCTCTTTTATGTATTCGTGTGTCTCCCTCACTCAGTCCCTTATGATGTTTTATTACTCAAAACTCTGAGAGTGCATGCTCCAGAAACCCCGTGTGCCTACAGCTTACATTGGCCGTGATTGTAACCAGACCTGACAAGGGATAGTGAAACAAGCGGGTGCGCTGGATTTGGCATCTTTAAAAGGCTCTGACAAATCCGTAGTTTAGAAGACAAGGAGCAGCTCTTACCAATTTTATCCTGTGTTATCAGAAGACTTTTGTGTCCAAAAATCATGTGATTAAAATTCATGCATATATATATGGATGACCAGGGAACGTTTTGGTTAGTTTTTTGCATTTTATTTCACTAGTGGCAACAATTCAAGAATCTATTACCGTAATTTGGAGTATCGTAATGAAACAGTTTGAATGTTCGGGAACATAATTTTGGGAAACCAGCTACAACAATCTCGGTTTCCATGCACGTTACTTAACAACAACAATCTCGGTTTCCATGCACGTTTCCTTTCGCAACGTTGCGAAACCTTAAAAAAGAACTGTGCTTATCAAGTGCAACGTGGCTACTGCGTCAGCAAGTGCGATATGGTGATTACGTCATCAAAGAAAAGAATACCTCTTCAGATGTGTAATCCTGAGGGTCATTTCCGGTCCTGAAGTACGTCACGGCGACTTCTTCATTGTCACTGGAACATACATGAACATTCATACCTGTTTTTTCTCTAATACATTTAAACTAATTGCAAACAACATTGGCAACAAAATCAATATGACGTTCACGTTAGTATTAGGCAGTCAGCTTGCTCGAATCCTGCTGAAAGCTTTTCTTATGACAAATATTTCGGGTGGTCGACTTTTCAGACCAAAAACAGCATAGGCCTGTAAGTTGGGTCGTATTTTGCGAAATTTATAAAATTACCCTCTTTTATATGCTTTCCTTTTAGTTTTCGTAACGGAAAAAATTTAAACATGCACAGTGTCAGTGCAATCGCCAGGCGCCTTTCATCAAATGCAGGAAAGCCAGTAAGTCTGAGCTCGTTGCACGATGACCATCTGTGTCACACTTCGCTGCTACGAGGCTAGACAATCACCAGCAAGCACGTTCAACGCGTTCACGAAGTTCGCAGGTAACAACGGAGATCACTCGTCGCCAGGGTTGCCAGATCTAGTTTTTCTAAAAAGGCCAAACATTCAGTAAAAAAGGCCAAAAACGGCCAATGAAGTTGCTAAAAAAAGCCAAGCACTGAAGTAAAAACGGCTAAAAAAGCCAAATTCTTCACTTGACAAAGCCACGTTTATTAAACAATATGCCTCATCACAACTCAAATTCGCATAAAAATACATCTTGTGTACTCACAGTGCCTCCACAAAAAGTAATTAAGTCAAACAGAAAAATGCCAGTTTTTTACTTTTTCAAAAGCACCTAAATAAAAGTACCTGAAAAATAAACAGTTGCTTGAGCATCTTGACTCAAATTTTGAACACTTCAACAGTAGAACTTGAATTTTACTATTGCATTCAAATATATTTTCATTTTCATTTTGCGCCGACACTGACTACAGTAGCAAGACACATGGTTCTAATGCAGTGTTTCTCAACCCCAAATCCGCGGACTCAAATGAGCCCGCGAAAGGCTCTGGATGAGGTGCCAGAGCTGCAGGTTCATCGGGATGTGGATTGCCATGCTGAATAGCAAAGCAGATTGAGCTGCAAAGTCGACAGCTGTGGAGTCTGACTCAATTTTGAGTGGATTTCCAGACAATGGAACCAAATATCTCTGATCTATGTCGGCAGGCAACAAAATATCTTTTTTTCCAACTACATACCGTTGTGAAGATGTTTTTCAACGATATAACTATTTTTACAACCAGGCACCGATACCAACTTCAGCCAGAAGACGACATCAGGTGTGCGTTGAAGACCACACGTCTTTATTTTTACAAACTTGTGAAACAAACTCAGAGACAAGATTATCATTGAAATTGGTGGATGTGGGGGATGAACCGAATTTGCTAAAACTAGCGTTTGCATCATTCTCTTAGTCTTAATCTATCTTGAATCCACGAAGGTTTATACTGGCCCTAAAATAGACCGTGTCTTAAAAAGGTTGAGTAAGACTGTTCTAATGCGTAAAGGAATGGCCACTTCATAAAAAAACACAGTGATAGTGGATGTAGGACATAATGCTAAATAGAATGGATAGGCAGCAAGAAAAGATTCAAGGCTAGGTACAAACTACTTGTATGTCGCTACAAAATCTCACAGTTAAAAACTACCTGCATGGCATCGGCATGTTTGCAAGATTTTTCGAAAATGAAGAAACACTTAATTTCCAGAGGTTAACTTAATCTGCGTAAATGTAAGCACCACTTAGCACAGAGTCTGTTGAAGACTTTTAGTGGCAACATAAAAACCACTTCACCGTGATGTGTGAACACCGTGAGCAAAATGGGGACAACCATAGGCGTACGGGAAGGCATTTTACTGGGGGGGCGGAAAAAATTTGCCCTGAAACTAACAATTTGCCCTAAAAATAGACAACTTGCCCTGA
>JGI24158J21664_10001024_pt1 | contig 29553 bp, 22 predicted proteins | sample Ectturendosymbi3_FD_21664 | JGI IMG/M metagenome (IMG submission 21664)
ATATAGCAAATGCATATTGATGGTTTTCCTCACTTTTTACGACCATGGATACGAAAGATCAAACCAAGATGGCCACACCTGATATTCGGCTACGGAGAATGCTTTTAGCAGAAATATTTCCTGAAGCAAAAAAAAATTTGCAGCGGATTCCGGAAAGAGCTTCGAAAGCAACTGTAACCATCCAAAGTACATAAGAAAGATGTTTGAGTTGGACGCAACGAGACGTCATGCAATAATCGAAAACATCTGCGACAATGCTGTGGTTTTTGAAAAGTCAAATCTTATTTGGACGCGCACCCTCACATTTTTTCGTTGTGTAGTGCACCCCTGCTATTAGCTTCTTTCTGAAGTAGCAAGTTGAGAATACGACAGCATACAGTTTGTGTCGTCATCAATTATTTTCATGTAATGTTTCGCAAAGTCAGCATTGGATCTAAAGGAATCTGCAAACGAGAAAGGTTTGAATGAAAATAAAAGCGTTTTTATTGGAAACGACCTGGTAAGATTTGGCTTTGCGGTTAAATATCGCATCCATTTAACTCCCACCACCCATCTCTAAAAAGTGCTTAATTAATCCAGAGAATGGTGTTTCTCACATAGAAGGTTGCAAGAGTTTTTCGCAACCGTCCACGTTCTGGGCATGAAATTGTCTGAGTTTCAAATTTTCCTGCACCGAATGAAAGAACCCAAGTGGATAAATACGACCACTCACATCAACGGCTTGTTTAACTCGGAAGTATACGACGTAGCAAGTGACATCTTCAAGGAAGAAATTTCAGGTAAAGAGTTGTGGACAACAAAAGAGAAAAGGTTGATCAGTTTCACCCAAAGTTTATTATTTGCACATGTTGACAGCATGCCGGTGGCTGTACGAAATGTGTCACGGAGATTCGATTGATCGCGTGGAACAAAGTTTGTTTGTGGACCTTCGCATTACTTCTGAATTATATGCAGCTGATATAATTTTGGGTGGTGGCAGACGGGATGATCGAAGTGTCTTTTCGCCGCCTCCCGGCCTTACTGTGTCTGTATTGACAAATGTATTTGCCTTAAGGCCAAAAAAATAAAATTGTTCTTGTTGTTGATATTCCAAGTCTTTCATGTGTGCTCAAAAGCGTTCAGGAGTCGATAACTTTGACCACTGGAGATAAAGAACACAGATTAAAGAAAAAGTTTATTGTCGGCGTAGAGCATGGGTGACGAACCTATTTGCTATCGCGGGCCACTTTGTCAGTTACCGCTGAGTAATCGGGCCGTAAAACTTTTTAGCCATACTATGAAACCTGTTAGTTCAAGACTGCTGGTCTCGCCTGAATGCTTCGCAGGCCGCACGAAATTCTTTTGCAGGCCGCATGTTCGTCACCCTTGGCGTAGAGGAAGAAATCTTCAATATCGATTGTTCATCTATCCCCTTACTGCTTTTTAATACATAATGGTCTCTATTTTTGTAATACAGTAGAAATGCCTTCAAATTGCATCCTTATTTTTTCTTTCTTGTTGCATTTCATTTGTTCCTGATGATGGCTTGCGAATAATCCGAAACGTTGAATAAAATGATGTATTCGATAATTGTGGCTATTTTGTTCGCAATAAGAATCTTCAATTGCTTTTTCAAGTCTTTGGTCGGCGCTACGTTTAAGCACCTCCAAATCCACCAGTGCTTGTCTGTGAAGCAACTCATGATGAGTTTGTTTCGAACGGTTGTGATTTAAACACAAAGCGTATGGAAGCACTTGCGGATGAACTTGAAGTGAATGTGCAGATTTCCTTTCTTGATGTTGGAAAAAAACATCCACGACGACGGAATCAGTGTCTTAGCAAGTGCGCTTCATCGAATCAAGAAGTTGAATTTATTCAACTGTCAGATTTATGGGAAAGGAATTGGCGCTTTGACTGCTGCATGCGAAGCTTTAGATCAGGGGTGGGGAACCTGCGGCCCGCGGGTTAAATGCGGCCCGCATGAACATTTGTCATGGCCCTCATCAGAATTATAATTACCCAAGTTAGAGTACAAAATTGCGTCAATACGAAGCTCCATGATAAGCAGATACTTAAATAATATGTCAAGAGAAGTCACTCTTACTCATATTTAGATAGAGGTAGAATTTTAAGATAAAATTAATTGAGTTTGTGGTCCACCAGCGGTAATGAACAATTCATGCGACCCGTGATAGTAAATAGGTTCCCCAACCCTGCTTCAGATTGTAGACAACCCGATGACGTCAGGATCTCGGGCGCAACGTTTTTGATCAGTTTGATCTTGAAATGATCTCACTTCAGTTTGCCTAACGTGGAAGAATTGCTGGTGTCTTCGTTTTCTGTCTCTGGCGTCCGGATTATGGAACAAGAAGACGTACGACTATATTATCAAAGATGTGCAGAAGACATTGCGTTAGAAAATGCGACACCGGATGACGAAACAATGACGTAGGACGTTGAGAAAAAGGCTGCCATCCTCCAAATTTTGGAATTCGAAGCGACATCGCGATGGCCGTTCTTTTCAGCCTGGAGTTAAAGGATGGCACATTGACTCATCGTAACGCAGTTGTGGTCGGAGAAGTGGTGGGAAAGTGACGGTCGGCGGCTGCATGCTCAATACTTCACAAGGAGCGTTGCAGGTCGCAGGCCTTCTGAAGCTAGCGTCTCACTACAAAAGGAATGATGAAAAGGTTTTCTCCACTTCTCGGCTGACCGCGAAACCGAGTGGATTGCAGTTTTTAAAAGACGCCTAAGTCAACCTGCCCTTTTGTTTTGTTTCAAATGTGCCAAAGCAGGCTGTGATAAAATGTAGAGGAGATGAAGGAGATTGACATGCTGCGGAAGAAATGGCTCACGCTGATGAAACGTTGATTAAATTTCACATTCGAAGTAATTCAGATTATGATGTTGAGTGTGAGAGTGCTTCATCAGAGTCGGATGAAATATGAAAATGTCTGATGTGCACGTCGAAACCTTATCTTCAAGGTTTATCTTCAAGCCCTTATCTCGGACCTCATCTTCAAGCCCCTTATTGTTCTGGACTCGTATATTGCTTTTATCAAGGATGCTGTGGTCGACGCTGACCAGTGGCTGATGAGGTATGATTCAGCGCTTATCGAGTTCAAGATGAAAATTGGTATCGAAAGCTTCAGTGTTTCCTCTTCGCCTTTTGGTCAAAACTCCAGTGACCAAATGCCATTGAAGGAAATGCTTTTGGCAAAGCAATATGTAAAATCCGACCTTTTCGTTTGACATGGCACCAAAGGTAAAATGTTTTGATACAGAATTTTGAAGCGAAAGGATCTTCAAATCCAGGCTAAGGAAACATTAACGCAAGTTCTACAACTGGCACAAATGGAGTTCAACCAAGCACAATTGAAAATTAATCGGAATCCATATCTCCAGTAGAAAATAAAACCCTCGTCTTCTGGTACATCATGACTGATGCATCAGTTGCCACAAAATGTCACAGTTGAGACCGTCATCATGTTTCCGGAGCAAGACATTCGTGACGCCACTTTTTCACCTTACTTATTCAATCCTTTGATTGGTTGTTTCATCGGCGTTCTGTCAGTTGCCCTTTTTTGTCGCAGCTATATTGGATATCCAATTGGCATTTGAATGATAAACGCCCTTTTTTCTTTTTGCATCTGATTTCCTCGTGGATTACAAAAAAGCACTGATCAAACTATTCGATGTTACAGTCCTGTGCTGATTTTCGTCTGTGGTGATTGCAATTTCTCTTGCAATTGAGCATGCCAACTGGATCAAACGAGTTTTCTCGCTAGAAGTGTCAAAAATGGAATTTAAATCATGGGCTGGAAAGCCATCGAAACCGACGGGCAGAAAACCGCTTTTCAATGATTCATAAACGGAAAGGTCTCGCAAAACAACACTACATTCTTCGATTGTCACAAGTTTACTGACTGGAAGCTATTCAAACGGGCCAGGTCACATGTATTGTTAAGGTTGTCAGCCGTAATACAACCCGTCCACAGCAGAAGCCAACGGTGCAAGGGACCAGTGGACCACTTCACTCGCAAGCGGCAAACGGCTTGACGGTAAAGCACAACCTTTTGTGTTATATTATTTTCGCTACTTCGCAAACGTTTGATTCTCAAGCGCAGACACCCCCAACAAGCATTTGTTGGCCTTCAATGAAGTAATATTGCGCCGGTGTGTGGAGTTCAGATGCTTTCGCCCGCGTCAGCCAACTACCGCCAAACGCCACTCCACTGCAGGTGTGACTTAGTTTCCAAAGGACAGAAAGCTTCGCAGTCTGACTAAGAGCTGGAGTAAGACGTAAATATCAGAAGTGGTTGAGCGTCGGACAAGAGTCTGTCCTTGACGCCCAATGAAGGGGCTGCGTTGTGTCATGAGGAGTCTCCCGGGTATGAAGCCTCAAGGAGATAATTAGAAATATGAATGTGAAATACGTGGAAGCTGAGAATAACAGCTGCACTCCACACGACGTTTTGATTTAAAACAGCCTAGTAGTGCCCCGAAATATTATTCAATAGAAAGAAAGCGCCTGGGCAGTATTGAAGAAGACGAACGTCAGCGCCACCGTGTGAGTTCCCAGCTAATATTCACGGCAACCCGAACTTCGCCAACGCTGCTCGCAAAGCGTGTAAGATATACAGTCCGCTTGAAAAACACATAAGGTTTCATTCTAGTCATGCGAAGCTGCCGAAGAGGTCGGAAAAAACAGAAACATCGACTACCTTTAGAGCCAAGATTGGTGAGGTTACCATGAAAGTCGTTCTTCTCCGAAACAAACGCAGCTGAACTTCGTCAAGGATAAGTGAAACCACGAGCTGCGCGCAGGTGACGTAAAAGATTGTCTGATCCAGTTTACGTTGCGCAATAAGCCCGAATGATCAGAAGAACAAACGGTAAATCTCACAGACAACTTGCGGACTTCAACTGCACATCATGATTGCCCCGGCCTCCGTTGCACCGCGAACTACAGCGCACTGCTGGAGATATAAGAAATTTGTAGCTGTGAGGTTGCTTTGGTCAACATATACATTCTATCATTGTTTTCCAGGAGTCTCTGAAAATCACTAAAACGACACTGAAAGAAAAGCTGAACTCACTACGAAACAAACTGAGATGTTGAGATTTTAATTTGTAACAGCCGCCCTGTTCGGAAAAAATTTGTAACGCCTCCAGTGCGCATACAAGGTCGCCGATCAAAGGATTTTTGAACTTCTTGTTGATATTACTGCAGAACCTACACGCGTGCCCCTCCCCACCTCCACGTAAACAAGGGAAACCCTACATGGCCGTTGCTGGCGATACGGTAACAACAACGTCAAGGTGAACTCCCGAGATCGACTTCGATACGTGCGAAGAAGCAAAGTGGAAAACTGCTCGCGACGGACCTGACGTAAGCAAAAATCTGGCCAACCAAAAGAAAGCAAAAGCAACCTGCTTGCACAGTGAAACAATTAAAGATCTATTGCGGAGCCGCGCGCTGGACACTTTGCAATGTACGAGAGTCGGCGATGGCATTAGAAGACGCCAAACCGCGCGTCGGACAGGATTCCGCAGTCGCTGCAAGCGCGATATTAGTGGAACTTGCGTGAAACCACGACTGGGGTCGATCCGGAAGCAAGACCGTGAAACACCTTTGATCCGGGCATCTACTTTTGATAGTTGTATTTCTTTAGAAGCTCGTCCAGCTCTTTCGCTTTGACCTGCAACGAAAAACGGTGATGGTGACGTCGGGTTTCGACGATAAGCGTCTTCGTAACACGAGTAGGAATTCCTGAAAATAAAGCAAGTTAGCGGAAAAAGGGTTTGCCAACTGCAACAGTGAACGCTACCTGCAGCTCATCAAAGACAACGCATCATTACCTTTCTGTGTTGTGACCTCAGCGATCGGTTGGACTTCGAGGACCGCCCAGACTGGGCCGACTTATTGCTGTTGCGGGACGAGGCGCGTTTTAGCAAGTTCTGGGAAATCGATCTGCAGACAAAGGAAGCGACATTGAACTGCTTGGTACCGGATCAACAGCTGCTGACAGGCACGAAGGCTAATCGTTTGCTTTTGGGCCGCATCAATACAGCGAACGGAAGGAGTCAAGTAAACCTAGAAGCAACATAAACGTCGAATGCGTTCGCGAAAGCCGTGTCTCGATCCACTCGGTAACCGTTGCTGCGAAACGCCGGCAAAACATTCGGAAACGCTCTTCGCTGAAAAAACAATATCGTAATTGCGTCGGCTCAATGCGATGACGCTCCTGTTGCCGACGCGCAGACCTAACTACTGGCGAACATTAAATCTTATGTGAAGCTGGAACGATTCACAGACTGGGGTGCGACGAGAATTCGCGAAAACAACCGTGCGAAGTGAAACGCTCAATCGCAAATCACCATGCGAACTTGTGCTTCTTCCCGTACATTTCATGAAGTTAATAACAAAACAAGCTTTTCTTTTATATGTTTGCAGTTTTCAGATCTGGTGAAATTTGCATCAATAAATAATGCTTGGACTGTAAAACAAATGTTCGACGATAGCAGTACGCTTATTTCTTTCTTCAGAGAGCAATGACTGACCACAGGTCAACTCAACAGTCAACACTAACGGTACAAGCGTTAAGTTTACCTGCGTTGAACTTTATCATAACGCTCTACGCGAGCATCCGTACGCTATGAATAGGGCAAAAGTTTGTGTGATGTGCCATTACGTGCAATGCATCGAGTGGCACCGCTTCGCGTTCCACACGAGTGCCACAATACGGCGATTATGGGCACGACCTGAGCAAGAATGGACTGCTGGCACTGATGGACTGTGAAATCACGTTTGGCGAGGGTCACGGCATTACAGCGAGATACATTTCGTGGGAGTTAAGATTGGGTCATGCTTGTCGACCAATATTGGGAGTCGAGTGCTAAACGCAAAACTCTTCGACAAGTGCTGCATGCAACCGTTATATTAGTTAGATTTTGCTGCATGCAACCGTTATATTAGTTCGATTAACGCAACTAAATGCTAAACACAAACGAACGGTCCCTCTTCTGCATGTCTGAAGCCATTATAATTGCAAGCTAACGAAATCTCAGCGGTATGAGCATAACGTCGACGGGAGGTGCTTTCCGACTGTCTCAGGATATCTTCTCAAGTATGCCGCCTAACAACATCCGCAGGACACTGACGGATAAAGAGGACCCACAACGAATTAGAGCAGACGAAACAATGGCGCCCGTTTATCGTACATGAGCGCGGCGCAGATTACGCTCATAAAAGAATAATAATTGAGAAAGAGCTTTGCAAAAGCAATGTAAAACAATTATTTTCTACTTAACGACGGTCCACTGAAATGACGCAGTGGATTGTGCGCGAGAACGCTGAAATTTCTTTTGTTCATGGAAGTTTTCAGCAAATATTCCTCATCTATAAAATGGTGTACAATTAGCGGCAAACCGACCGCATTGTAACAATTTTAATTGCAGTTCTGCACATTGCTATCGAGCGACGGTAGACACGAAGAAGTGTGTGGCGAAGGAGTTGATCGGCTTGACAACAGAGCACAACACCATCGGCCGTAAACGCTCGGGACATATTTCAACTGAACCAGCACGGGGAACAGTTGGTACCGGAAAGAAAATTGTTTCTTTTTGCTGCCGTAATGAAAACCATCTCCTTCCAACGACTGCCAAACTTTACCAAGCCTGGATTGACAGAAACCATAACCTTTACTTACGATGTTCGGCTCGCGATCAGACCCGATAGTTTGCAAAATGACCGGTTGTTTTTTCAGGCCAATAGCTTGAATTTACCGCTTAATCGGACTGAAAGAGAATCGTTGGGTGCTTACATTCCATGCGGTTAATATCGTCAGCCCCACGTTCTCATACTTTTGCGGGCTACAAACATAATTTCGTTGACTTCGCATCGACGGCAAAGTGGAGGTACAGAGAAGGAAAAAATCCTATGTTCGTGAGCGAAACGAATTCTCATTACAAGCGAAACTTCATCAAACAACGGGAGAACGGAATACGAACCAAATTCGATCGGTGAAACGAGTTGAGTTAAATAAAACCTTTTATGTAGCCCCGACAATTATCTGACGATTTCAGATTTTGCGTCATAACAAGCTGACAAATCCAGCGATTACGAAAATACTAGTTGTTAGCGTAAAATTTCAAGCCAACGGAGGTTAATTTTTCAGAAGTCCTGGCAACCATGTGATTACTGCAAACAGCTTAAAACTACTGGCACGACTTCAGACAGAAAGGATTGCGTCAAAATTTTGCTCGGTAATACCTCCTCCAGTAAAGTTCATTCGAACATGAGCTTGGATTGAAAAAGCATAAAAACTGTTACACAGCACCCAACTGCAACGAAAACTTTTCTCTTAAGCAGCGTTTTTTCACAGTGGTGTCTGTCGCTCTTTAGGNACATTTTGGTTCTGGGTGGTACATCGTTTTCACTGCGACGAAGAGCACTGGGAACTTTCCAGGTAAATTCAAGTAAGCAAGCAANTTTACACTTTCACATTGCCGCCAGCAAGCAATTTTATGCAGACCTCAACAAACACGCAAAAGCAGTAGCAAAAAACAAATTTTTCAAAGCAGAAATTTTTGTCAACACCTCCGTTATTGACCTTACGATTTTCTCCGCAATTACCGTTGCATGGAAAAAGCCATTTCGCTTACAAAAAATTTTTAAGCTGCGACAGAAAATTTAAACGGCCCTGAATAGGCCTGTGCTCTTCCTACTAAGATTTCTTGTGGGAAAGGACGGTTAACCGTCCCTTCTCAGAATTCTGATCAGATCGATCAGAAAAGGAAACACAACTGTCCGTGGTAAGTAAAGTCTCCTGCACACTTCGCACGCTCGATTACCACATCAGGCCCGGCGGTAAACTATCAACACGATCTCTTGTCAAACTCCTCTGTGAAGCTAAGTTTGTTGTTGGTGCATGGTGGGATTGCTTGTGTTGGTCAGTGAGACAAGCGCTCACAATGCACAAAACGATCACCGTATGAACAGGGTGCACGCCTCCGTTGTCGGGAACTTCCCAGGATCACTCACCAGGGCATGATTACAGGCAAAGAAACACAACCGATGTATGTTCGCCACTGACCGTAAATATTTCTGAGGCGGAAAACGGTCAACAGGCAAATTTTAGCACTGTTTTTTCCGCGATTCATAAGCACATATAACAAACGACATCAGAACGATCAGCGGACATATAACGATTACTGCACGTGGACGTCTTTCTGTTTAGCACAGGAGAAACGATTCTCACGATAGGTTCGTCGACCAGGACTTTCATAAAATCACGCAGCCACAGGTGCGTTGCATTTCACAGTTCATTATCGTAACCGGTGATTTTGACCGACGGTTCTTTTGCACCAAAACGGCATTGGCCAATTTTCAACCAATTCCGCACAAATTAGAGGTCGTGCTCCTAATACGTGCTTTACACAAAAAATAAGTCTGCCTCCAAACCGCAAATATTTACACTTGCATTGCCGTTCGCTTTAGCTGTCTATAGCATAATAAGGTCGTGGCCAAGCATCAAAGACACATCAGAACGTCAACGGGCATCGAAAATATTTGTGCAGGTGCACAAGCGACTGAATCATTGTGACAACGCTACGGCGGTAGATTTATCCGTGAAACCTCACCTCACAAATACAATTTCACCCGGGGGGGGGTTATCGTTCCTTTCCCATGAAACATCGTAAGTTAGATCGTGCAACATCTGGTGCAGGATCAGCGGCAACGCTGAATGCGGGATAAAAAAAGGATCTATGACGTCGTACCTGACTGGGCTTAAGATGAAACCACCAAAGGTGCAACGGTCAGTAATTGCGGAACGCATGAAATCGGACGTGGAGAGCAATGTGTGCGTTTCACCACGCGGAGCGTTTTGCAAACGTTTCAACACTGAGCTACTCGTAACAGATCGCTTCTGGATTGCTGCGAGCGATGCTGTCGTACTGTCGCAGCGCATGAATGTCTGACTAACAGAATTTCGCTCAACTCCATCTGCGACATTCCAGCAAGTCTCCAGCCAAAGTTCGGCACGAGATCTCACAGCGTAAAACCGCCCTGTTACGAGCTGGATATGACTGATGGAAGCAGTGGCACTGGCATGCTCTTGACAGGGACAAGGCCCGATCAATCTGCCGCGTGAGTCTTTGCCAAAATGGGCAAGCAAAAATGCACGAGGAATTTCTTTCTCGCTTATCTGAGCGCAATAGCAAACTCCCGAGTGGTCGTAAAAGCTCAAAGCACCATTTGGACCGCAAGATAAATAAACCTCTGAACTGAAAGATAAATGCAACTCAACCGACCCCGGCATGTCCTGTGCAGGTCGTAAAAACTGCTGTTGGTCTGAAAACATGTCAGTCGACAAAGATGCTCAATGCTTCGCTTTCATCGATGTTACTTAACGACTTCTTTATTAATCACCTCCAGCGGTAACTAGCAATCTCTAGGCATAATGCACGCAGCCATGCAGTGCCTTAAACATACCCGCTCACCACAGTCTTACAGAGCTAAGCAATCCCCAGCACTTAACGTTTCACACATTCGTGTCATTGATTACTATGAACGTTCGAGAAGCAACCCTCCGCGCGTAGATCACATGTCGAGTACACAAGGCCTTCAAAAATTTGAGATTTTCGCGGCAAGGAATACAAGAATTAAGATTTACACAGAATTTGTGACACAACAAGGCAAGTAAGAGGAATACGAGCAAGCAGTTGGTTTACATGGACTTTAAACATAAATCAGAACCTGAGCAGAAGCCCGGCAGACAACGTACAAAACAAAGTCTACGTTCGTTGGACTGAAGCATAGATTAGCAAGGTTCGGCCGCCTACGACTTGCTTTTACCGACGTGAAGCTCTGTTGGTGTGTAGGGCAACACGTCAGCAGCAAACAAACAAAATCAAATCTGACGCCGGTGCGAAATGATGCAATCTGACATGCACGCCTTTCATTGAAACGGTTTTTCAGGCTAAGTCGGCGTAATTGGCCAAAGTTAACGAATTCCGTCAAAACCTCAAAAAATCACAACGTGCTAGTAAAGATGTAGCATAATAAAAGCGAGATCACAACACATGTGAGAGACTGAACAATGGTAACACGCAACTATCATTTGTGTTTGAAACTTCTTTGATCAGAGCGTTGAGGCCCTCAGGGCCAAACTCAATGCGCAAATGGTCAACAAATGACCTTCACAAAAGGATCGTTGGATCGAAGGATCGTTGTACCAATCAATCAGTAACTACAGGTTGTCAAATGCTCATACAAATCATTTCAAAGAAATCGAAAAACCGAAGCAACTACGTTAATTTTGTTGTTAAAAATTGATAAAATTTGCCAAAAATTGATAAAAATTTGCCATAGAAATGTTCAACGGGATTAACCGTCCTATACTGCACACGATCTCACCAATCTGAACTGCGATACGTTCCGACTTATGGTTGTTTTTCTTGAAGCAAGCAGAGATCAACCTCCAACCAGGCATAGTTAGCAAAGCATTTTACCATCACTCGGTGCGGCTACACTACACAAATAGTGACATACCGAACTTTGTGTGAAGATGACACAAAATGATTCATGAGGAGACATTTTCCTCCAAAAAGTTAGACTTTCTTTAAAACGTGCAGTTTTCAGAAAACAACATCATAAAAGCTCCAGAAGTAGATCGCAAGGTCGCACAGCAAGGAAACAAACAAGATAAAATTAAAATTTGAAGAACAGCTGAGGGATTTACATTTTTTTTAAATTCGGGTTGAGAAACCGTGATGCATCTTGAAAATTTTATAATTTAGACTAAGCATCTTGAAAAAAATTCAGAAAATTCAGCATCTTCAAAAAAGCATGTTGAAAAAATTTAGATTAAGCATCTTCAAAATTTAGATTACTCTTGTACGTACAGTTTCAGGTAGTCGAAAATTTTCCGATGCAAGTACTGCAGCATCATCGATGTTGCGAAACAGGATGACGCAAAGTTAGCAAAGAGTGGGTGAAGATTCGTTACTAAATTAGCAGTGTTTTTTCGAAGTGGCGCAACAACGTTCTACACTCCTTTGTAGATGCAACTGACCTGTGGAGGTTCCGGCTAGACTGGATCTGATGGTTGACAATCCAGGGATGTTTCAAAGCTTCGGCGGCGCTCATTCGCTGCGCTGGATTTGTGCTGAGGAAGGAAGACACGAAGTCCTTTGCGGCTTGGGATACCTGCGGCCATGGCTGAAAAAAACGTCAAGTTTGTTGAGTTTTTGGTCACTTTGTTCGTTACGAGCGACTGCTAGCAAGCGACCTTTGATACAACACAAAACACACCCGCACTTTATGGGGCGCGGGATGTACTTCCACCCCGTAATTCTTCAATTACCAACAGAAACTATGTTTTGCTAAACGGGTGAAACGCATCCGTTTCAAAACACGCTGTCGCGAACTTTGTGGACACTAACTAAATGACTTGTTGGAAAACTTGCAAGACAAGCAGTAAACAGATATTTTGGATTACGCTGCAGTCGCCATTCACAACTTGGCGAAACCGAGAAACGCAGGTGAACAACTTGTTTTCATTACAGCCACAGCGCCAGTCATCGGATTAAGTATCAGGATGGACGTCCACCAGTACTTTTCCTGAGGTCAGTTTACCTCGGTCCTTTACATGTTTGTGGAGAAAACGCAAAATCGTTGCATATAATGAAAGCGTTGAGACTCGCAGACCGATATGTCCAAACATCCAGACAATGTTTTTCAAGACCACGTCATTTTCTTCATATTTGAATGCGGTTAAATCCACGTTTACATTCCGTGGTTTCATCATTTTCGAGGAGCATTCAATAAAAGACGATTGCGCGCCTCCGGCCAAAACAGCGCACGAAGTTTATCAACGCAAGAAAGCCATTTCAATTGCATTCCCCACAATCAATGTTAAACATATACGAACGCTCGGTCTGCACTTTTCGTATTTGCACATACAAGGACCGAAGGACCCAGTCGCTTATTACTTGTGAGACATCTGATCCGGTGCCAAGTCGTGTCTCGCTCCATGATTCACAACATTTTGACCTTTCAGCGTCGTGGCTGACAAAATTTCTCGTTTCAGTTCAGGACCCTGCACCAACACTTCTTGCGGCGATCGCACTTCGCGATCCTTCAACAACTCCAGTGCATTTACAGTCAATCCTAACAATACTAATAAAATCAACCAAACCAGTGATCCAATTCCATAGACATCTGTCGACGTGCACTGTCCATGCAGACTCCAGTCCCTGCCCTCTAGCAACCAACCCCAGAGCCCCTTCATGGGATCCACCCTACGCGACCCGATGCAGCATGAAGCCTTAAACCTTGCAGGTTTAGCCCATTATGTTCGCAATACAATGACTATTACACGTGGAGAAAGAACTTTCAGAATGGCTTGTGGCGTTGAAAAGGTAATCCCTTGAAAATTAATGGTTACAAGAATGTCGACTCACCAGCGCGCGACAGTCATTAGAAAACCCAGTGCTATTGCAGCTTAGTGGTTAGTTTTTGCAACGTGCATTCACAGCATTTTGCCCTGCAAGGTCGTTACAAATCGCGGTTGCTTCACATTTGCGGGAACTACTTTTCACTATTTCACAGGTAGACTCAGCGAAGAACGTTGGGGTTATTCTGAAGTTTGCACCTCTATACGATGCCGTCCATCCGGTTTATCTCCATGGCAGAGTGCCACAAACTAAAAACTGTACTCGTCTATCACAAGAAAATCATTTAACGTTGCATGCATATCATGTCAGTTAATTTTGCAGAACTACCGGTCTATCCAACATTGGCGGTACTTCAAACATTAAATACAGATCATTTACCGCCGTAGATCGCTGCTAAACAAACTTAATAGATGGCTTCGTGTGTCTTTTTATCAGGTTCCACTGCAAGGGTAACCACAACGCATTTGCGGTGCGTGTTTGCTTGTGATTTCCGACAGTTGTCTTGTCTCAACCGCCGCGAAGCAGCTATTCACGAGAGAAAAAATAAAGAGAAACTAACCTATAATTAGGTTTCCTAAACCTCTTTTAACAAATGCGAATGGTAAGATTACGAGTGGAAGAAATACCTCATAGGCTTCGCAACGTGGTTGTTTCGTAAAGAAGTTACAAAGTAAAACACCTTAATCACGGAGTGTTTTGTTACAGCCAGGCCTCAACAATCGTAAATTACATATCCACATCGGAAGCATTCGGGAAGCAATTGAAAAACCAGGCACCTAATCGAATAATTTGCCAGAGTACCATGGCAATGCTTTCAAAATAATTTATCAGCTAGAGTAAGCTCGTGGAAATTCATGCCTCCCACAGAGTAGAATTTTGTAAAAGACAACCGCGGGTTTCCGATTAAAGTTATAGTTTCGAGTTAACACTGCAACTTGAAATTGATGGCATCGCATTTAGGAAGGAATCTGTGCAAATACAGCCGCGCAGAGAGTTACACTAACCAACTTGCAAACTCATACATGAATCACAATACTGAAAAGCACTCTCATTGGTAAGTGATTCCAGGATGCGCAAGAATGTTTTAAGCATATGTCCAAACACGGTGGTTGGCTCAAACATGCACGATTAAATTATACGGCCAGTTGACACTTGAACGCCTAATAACCTCATGCCAGGGCTGACTGTGCATTTCAAGCGAATCGCTGGCTTAAAACGCGTTACCAAACAGTTGCCTAAACAAATGACGTAAACGTCAACTAAAACATGAAGATCTTCACTTGTGTTGCAGTCCCGCAAAAACGCGTACCACACGTAGAATACATTAGGTATGGGCCAAGAAGTCAATCCAAGCAAAGATAAGATGCTATACACAGTATATTCGCGTGGCGCAACCATCATGCATTACACCGGTTCGCTCCAACCAGCACCGACAGATTTACATCACTGTGCTTCACGGTGCTTCCACGTAGCAGGTTTGAAACGCTTTTAAATAAAAACAATGGATTAAGCTTCTCAATGTGCAAATCATGCTCGCCGTAGGCCACCGACTACTAATGCTATTGCACCGCTAGCAACCTGTGGTTGTCCATTCGCTCAGCTATCGGCCCGACGCTCTGATGCTTTAAAGGCACGTCACGTTCTGTGGCGTAGCCTAGGGGCAGCTATTTCTCTCAACGAAGCCTTCAACAAACCGGGACCAAGCAGACGGTTTCCGACAGCACGTACTGAAGAGGTCCAGGAGCTTAGCGCAATAAACGGTAAATATTACCCGCCACACTGAACACAACCTGCAGGCCAATCGGACGATGAAACCCTGCTGAAAGCACTACGTCACATTTCTTGAGTCTTCCTCAAAGCAGTTTCAAAACTTAATTATTATTATTAACATCACTGATATTACTAAGTGGTTAAACACCAAAACATGGAGCAGGAGTGCGCAGACAAACCCGATGCATCAAGACAATCTTTCAGTTATTGGTAACGAACTGCAAGGCCATAAACAGACAAATACATTTTTCGTCGGTTTTCTGACCCACGTGTGTTCATGCCACTCTCCGGGGCTCACTGGGAGCTAGCTGATGACCGCAGGGCATTGGCAGTCGAAAACAATGTCACCACATAAACATCCTCAAGTTGAGGAAGCAGTGTACACGCTACACTGGTTCTCAGATATCTTAATGCGCTTTGGTCATTCGGCATGTCAAGAAACACACTTCGAATTTTGATTTGACATGCCTCGCCTTGATAAAATAAAAATTAAGGAACCAACATCATATGATTCACCATGAAACCTTGTCCGCATTAAGGAAAATGAACAGGCAAGAAACTTACTCGCTGACAGTCATGAATTTCTTCATTCTTAGGACTCAACCTTTCACCGAATCATATCGCAGTTATTGATTTATTTATTTATTTACAAACAGCAAATGATGGCAGGCCTAGGCCTGAAATAATCATCGGCAACGCAAAGGCTAAACAAAATAGGGAGGCACACACACACAAAACATTAAGTGAAGCAACGGTAGACAGTAAAGGCATATTAAAAGAGTGGATGCTTTGATAAAAACAAACTCGTCTGCTTAAACAGACATAAGGACGGATTTTGATAGATCGGGATGACCAAATAGATGGATTTTGATTTGTTCAGTGCGATTTAGAGAAGTAAAATCAGAATGGGTAAACAGATTTTCATGGGTAAACAGAATAACTTTTGAAACCAACATTTGGCGTGATGTGTAGGTGGAAGAACATTCAAAATATATATATGAAGTTCAGTCTCAATAGAACCACATTGACAGATCTGATTGTAATCGCCATCTATGCTCAGTTTACTATGTCCTGTATAAAGCATACACACGATGGCAATTGCGTTAGTATTACAACCGTGCAAACGCCAAACTTTAGTTCTTTTGGTAAGGAACAAGTTCGATACTTTGGCGCGGAATTTCCGTGAACTTGAATTATGAAGGGCAGTGGGTAAAAAGTTGCAAAGTATTGAGCCTTTATTTAAAAAAGAATTATGTAGGAAATGAGTTTTACAGGAGGGTAGCTGAACATTCATATGAAAACGTGTAGAGTAGTCAGAAATATTTTTTAAAATTTGGGAGCAAGGGCGGATATGGAGGAAGGGCATGGTCCAAAAAGAGTGGTACGGAAGGCTATAAGAATGTGAACCTGATGACGGACCAACAGTGGCGTGAGACCTAATTCTTTTAGAATTAGTTCATGTGATGTGGTCCTGAGACAACCAAGGATCAACTTATATCGCAATTCTGCATGCCCATCCACACAGGTGAAGCATATTGTAAATTTGTTCTTTGGAGACTTTAGGCCTTGGGACAGCTTTTGAAAGGAGTCTCTTTTGGGCTTTCAAAGTCGCGATATTTAATTTTGGGGTCCACCCAGAACTGAGGTTTTCGTGAGTACTGCCCCTTCTCTAAATGGCCTTTAGGGTCCAAATAAACGACCGGCATTCGACCATCACGTAGATCATTCGAGAAACCATTTTCCAGTACGTTCACCCAACTGAAAGCCCTATTCATTTTCCTGCATCAGTACACAAAGGATCTTCGAATCGGTTCTTTCTCATTCTTTTGTCGCGTCACAAGCATGCATTATCATGTGGTTATACCAGGTTTTTTTAAGGTGTTTTCGGGACCCGATTCGGGTCCCTAGAATCAGATAAAATTATCATCGGGTCCCTAAAATCAGAGAAATCGGGTCCCTGCAGGTCCATACCGGGTACCTAACTTTTTCTTTAAAAAAAACCCTGGTTATACGTACTCTCATCTTTCCCAACGAACACCGTTATGATTCATCCACATTTGTCTGTGCCTAAAATATGTCTTTTTGGTGTTTTGGACATTCTTCCAGTCTTTACTCTATTCTCACACGTGCAGCAAATCAGCAATTAAACCTTAAACTTAGCAAAACTTCTCAATAAATGCTCTCGTCATGGCGTGGACTTGATAGTGAGTGGGCAGATAGATCTCACTGAAGCAGCTGTCAGTGAGTTAAGGCAGCAAAACTTGTTGAAATGCATGGAGGTAGACCGCCACAGTTGCACAAAAAAATAGAAACCGGTGGTTTAGGAACAAATTTCGAAAACGAAAACCCTTTCATAACCTGGTGTCATTCTCTTATGACCCAAAACAACACTTTTTTTATCATGCTGCATACGCAACTCGATGGGGCGTACTCGTGGAAGAAGTCTACAAGGGGCTGTTCATTACATTTTGCATTGTAGAGAAGAATAATGATCACCTGAGATGTTCCTTCAACACCACCAAACAGCTGCTTCTACAATATACGCAATTCGCGTTTTACAGCAAGTCTGAAAAGTAAACCTTCAGTGGAATTGCACTTAAGGGAAATGTTACCATGATTTTGTTCATCATATTAAGCAAAATATAACAATCTTTGGCACTTCCAACGACAATTCATGGGTACTCACGTCGCCATTGAACGAGTACTCTCCTCTGATAATCATCCGGTACAGTTTGACTTTGTTCTCGTCGTCGAACGGCATCGTACCGCTGAGAAGAATGTAGGTTATGACGCCAAGAGCCCAATCGTCGACGGCGCTCGTGTACGGCCGACGCATTAAGACCTGTCAAGAAGAAAAAGCCGTAAGGATCAAGAGAAACAGCAACCGACGAAATGCTGGTTGATGTCTGAGATAATGGATCTTATTACGCTCACGAAAGACATTTGTCACGAAAAATTATGTGCTATGTTTCATCCTGACGCTAAACGTCAAGAAATGTCTACCCGAACTCAAACCGTGCATTTGGTAGAAGTTATTAAGGTGTGAAGAATGACAGGCGTTAAAAACAAGAAACGTCTTCGCTAGTGTGAATGAAGCTGACAGACCGCCTTTCACAAAAGGTCACCTGGCAAGTTAGGAATGAAAGCACTAACACTTTAGGAGATAACGCTAGCGCAAGAGAGCCGTGAAGCAGCCGCTATCTCCGAAATCAGTTCGACAAACGCGCACCGCATTTTCTACCGTAAATAACTTCGTCAAAGGCATTTCGATAAATCGACCCTGGCTTGTTTACTCTCGCGTTGTTTCGACGTGTTGTTTTGATTCAGAAGAAATTCGCCCGATTTTTAAATACATCAAACGACTCGTGCACAGCCACACCATATCTCAGTTGAAACAAAACATGCGACAGCTTTAATTTTAACACACAAGCAATGCGAGGGCCCATATCGCAAGACTAAAGAAATATTTAGCTTTTTCAGGTCGTGAGTGGGACACCTTTTCGAATATCTGCTATTTTATGGCAGAGCAAACACAACAATCGGTTTGTTTTAATCGGGGTCTTTTATCTAGAAAAAAACACTACGTAGAGCGCGGCAACGAACGCGGTTGCTTTAGTGGTCAAAACATAGCAGCTGACAAATAAGCCGCTCTCGTATAAGCCCTCCTAAACAACGCACGAACATAAGAACTCTTTGTTCAGCAACACCATAGAAGTGTCAAGTGGTAATTTTATACGTTTCTTCACACCTTCGCACGTCTCTTCATAATACGCGGCGACTCGCTTACGAAACCGATCCCCAGTCAAGCCACGAGCGGCTAATGTTAAATCTGTCAACCAAACACTGTATTCGGCTAATTCGTCCAACTTTTCTGAACACACAATGATTTGGCAGAATCTCAATTGCACTGCATTAGAGGTGGCACAGCAAAGAAGGCAAAAACGTTAAGCGCGCAACTCGAAAAAGACGAGCAGACACCGATTACACAGCAGGCAGTCTTCACGACAGTCGTTATCTTTTTCTCGTTCACAGGCTGGGCAGGGTGAAAAAAACGTTTCTCACACTTTTGAACCTCCCCAGGCCTCAGACTTCATTTAAAGTTTCTGAAAACATCTGAAATAGTGGAGTTTAGGGTCGAAGACGTTCCGCTTATTACGGAGGTCGTAGAAAGATTGAGCCTACTGAGGCAGCACTCCCGAACAACAGTAAGCGTCAACCACGCCACTGACGTAAATAAAAAATGTCGTAGCAAGATAACAACTCCTTTAAACTGGACATCACATAAGTAGCTGTCAATAACGTAGGTACCACGCTTCCGAGGCTCAGTCATATCATACCCCCCCCCCTTCTTATCAAGGACTCTGCGCAACATACTCAAGCAATAGAAATGCAGGTAGTTGGACACGGCGAAATTTCGGATACTTCGGATCGTGCGGTTGTTTTGGTACCACGCCACAAGAACTCAAGCCCGTCCATCAAATTACAAGACATTATTTGAACGCCGCATCGCATGGCGAACGCAGTTAAGGGTGATCATTCGTGAAGTTTTTAGTATTAGGTAAATCTTATTAGAACTGGCTTTCAGCGCTGGCAAGGATCAACCACAATATAACAGCGATGCACACACGATTTTGACACCAAAGCAAGACGCGCGATAGTGTTTTTTCTCAGGAATATTAGTAAGAAAATGGCACTTAAACAAGTCGACGCTCAGCCGCTGTTCCGCCAAACTGCCAAGCCCTACCTCAGGGGCGATGTATTCCGGAGTACCACACGTTGTGGTCATCGTCGGGTCATCACCGGACCGACGAGTGGACGCGAGGCCGAAGTCGGTAAGCAGCAACTTGGAGTCGTTGCTCGGATTTGAGTAAAGCAAGTTTTCGGGCTTCAGGTCGCGATGCGTGATCCCCAAAGCGTGGAGGTACCGGACGGCTTCCAGCACCATGTTTAGAACCTTCACCGCGTCGCGCTCCGAGAAACTACCCCGCGCGATAATGCGGTCGAACAGTTCTCCTCCGGTCGCCAGTTGCATGACCATGTACACCTTGTCCGGAGCCTGTCATGCATCATTGCCGCGTAAGTCTTCTTCGATTGGACACGATTAAGTCGCGACCAATGCGCTGGCGGCATAGCGCAAACAAACCCAACAACGGAAAGCCGTGAAAACTAACTATAGTGCGGTTTTATTCAGTGCTCTACTTTCAAGCCAGCGTCGCGAGATATATCACTGAAGGAAAGATTGCTATCTACTATCAACAGACAAGAAACACAAGATGGGTCGGATCGTTTGACGAGACTGGCAACACACACTGAAACTGTTTGCTTTAAGACGCAACATTATGTGCTGCTAGTCGCCATCAGTTACCGTAACAATTTAATCAAAACAAAAAAAATAAGTTGAGCGTCACCTCGAACACTTCTATAAGTTGCACAATGTATTCGTGTCTCACGCGACGCAAAACGCGCAGCTCCGAGTCGCAAACGTCGCGCCCCTCTTTTTGCTTCACCTGTGAACAAAAGAAAGTAGGTACCGTCACGCCACACCACAATACATAGCAAGCAAGCGAGAAGAGGGTAATGACGCATACACCAACACAACACAACTACTGCTTGCTTTTCAATATTCACGGCTCCGCGTATGTCTCCTTATCAATTCAGATCAAGTAATAATATGCAGTACAGTGTCAAGTAACTGCCGAAAAATTAACAAGCAGAAGTTGAACCAAAAATAAATAAGGAGCTTACATCAACCATTTTGATAGCCTGAAGCTGGCGGATTCCTTTGTGCTCAACACGCACCACTTCGCTGAAACTACCCCGTCCGATCAAAGCTTTCACGTCATATTTTGCCACCACACGAGGATCGAACTTGGTGCAGTATTTAGGGGAAACTCTGTCAAACAACACATTTGGATATAGTTGGCAACAACATCTCACAGTTCGTGGCAACAGCAAAGTCAGGAAATTTCTCAAACAAAAATTTTTGCAATCAGGAAAAAATGCTGAAGTGTTGGAGAACCTTGGGATTTATTTAAAAAAAATAAAAATTAAAAAAAAAAAGTTGTCAAACCATGCTGTTAGTAAACGTATGACTCTTGACTCTTAATTTCAGGTGTATTTGCAGAATGTGAGAAGATGACAATTGCTCCTACCCAAAACTACCAACCAATTAATACAAATAATAAAAATTAATAATTTCGCTGCAAGCCACAACAATAACTTAATCAATAAGAATGGTTCCTTGGTAATTAACAAGATGTTTTCCATTGTTTTGCTGCCTTGGTTTCTCATAGCAAGAAATACTTAGAAAAAGAAAATGTAGGTAATCTACACACTTGACACAGCACTCTTGCTGAACTTTGGTATACAACATGGATTGAAACAAAACTTAAACAGATTTTTTTGAATGCTTAGATTTTTCTAGGGCCTGAAATGCTTTCTAAGATAAAAAAAAAACTGTCTTATCAGTAAAATCTTCAACAAGCCTCTTGGTTGATTGATAGCCACCATCAGCAATTTAAAGTAAACTCAACAAGATTATTCTTGAAACAGTATTTCTGTAACCCAGTAAATCACATGAGTCAAAGTAATTTAATTAGGCATTACAGCATAATACAGAAACATAATTGTTTGTTTCTAGGTGCATTTACATAACCAGTAATGACACTCAGTCAAATTTATGGCAATGTTATTTTTTTCAAGAATGCGTTTTTTTTTTTTTTCAAACAGACCTACAACAGTGAAAGCCCAACATATATATTTTTTAATTTGAAATGAGCAAACAGAATGCTTAGGCAAAAATTAAATGGTAAGTTAGTGTTTTTCTTTTTTCCTCATTAAGTTAGTGTTTTTCTTTTTTCCTCATGAGCTTTACATGTGCATTCTTAAAAGATGCATCAATTCACAAGAACTAAGAACCAAGATCAAGGTTTTCTTGATGATCCATCCTATCCCGAGTAAGTGGTTGCCTCTTGTGCAACTTGTGAACATGAAAGCAATTTTTGGGTATCCTATTCAGGCTCATTTGGTCTTGCAGGATTGAGTGAGACACTTGCAATTAAGAAAGACATTTCTGACCTGCAAAAATACTTTTGCAAAGCCACAACTTGAATGGATTACACAGCACGCAACTATATGACAAATATTTTTGTAACGCTAAAGAAAAAATTTGACACACTTCTGATTGTTGTTGAGCTGTTTCACTTTTTCGCCATCACCATTGAGAAATGCTTGCTTTGAACCAAGACTGCTTTTTGCTTTACTTTTGTAAGATTCCACTGAATGTATGTATTCAACATCTTTTTTTCCTGTCAAAAACAATACCAATTCTTCAATAATAAGGTTAAAACAAGCCTGATTCCAAATTTGTTTTTGCTAAAGGCAATATGAAAACTTGGCTTATAACCTGAAGTACTTGTTTTCCTCAGCTCTAAACTATAATTTAAAATTCAGTAGCAGTTGAAATCCTCAAAGTTAAAACAGATTGCTTGTGTCTCAGCACAAAGATTGGGAACAGTTGCATATGAATACAGACACGAACAGTAAATCTAAATTTCAGAGACTTTGAAAACCCACAGAAAAAGTGCCTCAAAATTACTGCATTTGAAATGTCTCTAGGAATGTTTTGTCAACTTACACAAATTGCAGCATGATTTTACATGGAAAATTGGTCCTAGGTGAGAAAGCACAACCAGATTCCTACATTAGGTGCACTGCATTATAAGGTGCAGTTTTGATTTTTGAGAAAATTAAAGGATTTTAAATGCACCTTATGGTCTGAAAAATACGGTACCTGTTGCTCACATGCAACTCTGCTACAATGTATCACATGCCAAATCACAAAAATACTGGGAAAACTTTGACGGCATCAGTTGTCCTCCTGTAGGGTTAGCTACAAGCAAGCATACATTAACCATGACATACACTCAAAGCTTCCAGCATGTACATGGTGAAATGACATCACCGACCAACTATCTGGTAATTAAATAGTTTCAAACAGTCTTAATGAAAATCTGTGGTAGTCAGTACAAGGTTGCCTGGATTTCACAAAATCAGGATCTAGTCACTAGGCTTGCACATTTTTAGTTGCTAAGGTGCTTGTTTCAATCACTAGCTCAGAGATAGCATAGATAAATTTTAAATGTTTTTAGGTTAATAGTTAACACCACAGTGGCCAACGAAAAAACCTTGTTGGCTGCAGTGTAAAAACTGACACAGCTTACCTGAATGGACTGTTTTAATTCAGAACATTGCATTCTACTTTGCACATCATTTAATCTAGCACCAGAAAGATCCCCACCATGAATAAAAAATAAAATGGCACTATAGTGACATTACTTGCTGAAATATTCGCAGCATGTAACCAAATCATCACAGTCATTTTGAACAGCGCAGTTTCAACATTTTGTTTGGTTGCCAACCACATGTTGACCTAAAGGACCTTTTTGCTTTGAGTCTTCTCTTGTATTCCTAAATACGATAGAATGTTCTCAACAGATTTGTTTTCAAGCTCAGCTGAAACCAAAATTTCAATCCAAATTTGTTGGACATGTAGACAATAATTTGGCACCAGTTTTTCGACAGCATCAATTGCCAAGCATTAATTAGGAATATATTTTGTTGCACAATTGGCAGTGAATTTTTCAAACAACTCTCTTATATGTGTGACCTCGTTGGTATCACTTGGTCATCTACGAGTTGATTTGTCATCAAATGGGGGAAAATGAAGAATATCAGATAAATGTCTTGAACTGTATGTTTCATTCCACAAATAAATATGGAGAGCAAGCTTTTTCATAAATTTGGTTTTAATATCGCAATGCCATGAAATCTTCAAGTATGTTCGAGCTTAGCTCCTAGCTTCAGTTTTGTGTTTTCTTCATCATAGTTACTTCTGAACATTATGAAGCGTTGAATTGTCAATAAGCAGCTTCCAAGCCATGTAAGGGGCCTAAGAAGCTTGGTCTCTCACAATGATTTTCATTCCTGCTGTTGCTTTGAAAGTCTGAGACTGTCATGTATGTCAATATGTGAAAACCATTGTATTTCCATACTCAGCTATGATTGCAGAACATATGTCTGAACTTTGATCAATTAACCTATGTTCTTTGCTGCTCTTGAAACTATGTGCAGCTACTGGACGACCTACACCGTTGCTCTCAGCAATACCAGAAAGAGAATTGCTGCTGAAAGAATCACTCAAGAGAAGATGTTGAACATGTGCCTTTGTCAAATGCCTGGCTTTCATGCTATGCCAATTTTCTTGCTTGCGTCACCCCAGCAACGTAATTGATTGAAATGAATAACACAGTCAGCTGCTTTTGCGAAACCAAACATTTTCCAAGTGCATGAAAAAAGTGGTTCAATTGTTTGTTATGGGTGGTACAGCAATGAAACAGCACTAAAGCAATGCATCATTTCTTTTACTTGCTGATCGTCACAGTATTCTCTTAGCAAGTTACTTGTTGCCAGTTACCCTCAGAAGATTTCCATGTGAGTAGCAATGGAGACAGAGAGGTGTCGAAATCGACACAGCGGCCAATGAATGTAAACTTATCAGTCATTAGTTTGGATTGTGCAAAAGTTGAAAATCAAACATATCACTGACAACAACAGAAAAAATAAGTATTGTAAAATTAGGCCATTAAAATCAAAGCACTGCAAAGACTTTGAAAGTGCCTGCAAAATTAGTAAGTGTCCATATCAATACTGCAGCCATTCTAGTGTTAACACTTCGAGAGGCAGCGTACGATGTATTCGTACTCTGAAATCAGCCTAAAACCAGCAGTTGTCAGTTGCCTTACCAACGCCTTAGCTCCTTCGCCGATTGCGCTAGAGAGCTGTTCAAGGGCTCAAACGGATCAGCCAGTCTTCTAGTCTACACTCAAAAAAATTTTTTTTGTTGGGGGTTGCGGATATTTTGTGACTGACGTCATAAGTGAAGTAGCTTTTAGGCCATTTTGGCTCATGTTGCCTGGCCTAGGGCCCAACCGCTAGGCCAAAATATTTCGCTGAAGTTTTCATTGGAAACTAGGCTCGAGTCCGAGTCTTTTATCAACTTTCTAACGTTTCTGGTTCAAAAGTTATGATCTTAAATAAACAAATTAATTAAATATCTAATTAACTAATTAGTCAAAAATTTTTACTAACTTAGATCATAACTTTTGAATCTGAAACCCCAGCAGGTCATCCAAAGTATCAAAAGACTCGGATTGTAGCCTAGTTTCCAGTAAAAACTTTAACGAAATACTACCATCTAACGGTTGGCGCGCAGGGCCAGGTGAAGTTGGCCAAGGTGGCCAAAAAGTCTTCCACTTATGACATTACTCACAAAAAACCCACATCTCCCAAGCAAAAAATTTTTTTCAAGTGTAAAGTACAAGACTTGCCGCGTCTTTTGACACTTCAACCAGGTCCGTAACGCTAACCGGAGCAGATATATTCCCGCACAAAGCCACGTGCGATCCAGCTGTTTTTTTGCAAACCGCTTGAATTAACCCAGACGTCAAAGTGTTAAGAATGATAACAATACATCCCAACTTACCGTCAAACGGATCTGGCAATATTTTACTGTATCCACACCCCATGTAATTCGTGCGGATTACGCATTATCACACAAATGTTTATTAAAAAACTGGCTCAGTTTTTAGTAAAAACATAATTAACCAGAATGCATTTTACTTAACCTCTCCCTGGATTCACACTAGTTTTTAAAAGAAAACAAAAAAGAGTGCAATTAACAAATTGAATATACACAATGCATGTGCTACTAGATCTACTTTTAAAAACCTAAAAGTCATTAAACTTCACACAATACAATGAAAAAGTTCTAAATCTGTAGTTTTAAAATCAAAATTAAAAAATGGCATGCAACTAAAATCTGTGAAGCTCACACATGATATACAAAGGTAATAGTACAGTCAAAATTGGCTTTTCAACTGATTTTAACACGTTGGGAGAACCACTCGTACTTTGAAATCATGCATTGAGCTGCTAATTTCGTGCCATTTTGCAACTTCAAACTCGCCAGTCAATTGTGTTAAAGAGCTATCCAAACCCTCAAAAGACTCGGTGTGTCTTCTCGTTTGCAATGAAAAAAATTTTGGGACTTAGGTTTAACTTTTTTTGTGGGTGAAGTCCAAGTGGGGTAGGTTTTTGGCCATTTTGGCTCTGCAAGTGAATGCAAAGCAGCTCATTGCGAGTATGACCAGCATCATGGCACACATGGCCTATAAGAACAAGGCCATCACCTAGGATGCAGTGATTTTCAAACACTGTGCTGCGGCACACCAGTGTGCTATGAGAGATCGTGAGGTGTGCCACAGAAAATTCTCCAGTTATACTTGATTTGGTTTAAAGCACTTGAAAATCAATAAATGATTATGTGCTAATAATATGCCATTATCTAGTTCTAGAGTCTGTGCTGTAATACAGTAACTGACCGAGGCGTTTTTCCAAACAAAATAGTATTATTCACCTAAAATCAACTATTTTGGCCCCCCAAATTTCTGGGCTGGCTACGCCACTGCAGTGATACAGGTAGTAGTAATAGTGATGGAAAGTTTTTAAAAACAAAGAAATATCAAGTTTCAAAATAGGTCCCAAAGAAAATTTTGACCCAATGAAGGTCCTACTATGACTGGTGGCCAAAAGAAAGCAAAGACAGTAAGTTCTAAGCAATGTAGTAACAATTCAAACAGATCTACTTTTACTGGGGATACCATGGCACTGACTCCGATGTGCTTGGTGCGTGGCAAAAGCTTGCCAACAGTGCCATGGTGCCAAGCAAACTGAAGCACCATCTCTAAACGAAACACCCGTTACTTATTAAAAAAAAGCCAATTGACTATTTTATTCGTCTATGAGAAAACACGGAGAAGCAAGCAACTTTGATGAGGAATAATACTGCAAAGGTGAATGAGTGAGCCCTCAAAGCTAGCTACCTAACTGCTGAACTCTTAGCTAAATCAAAAAAGGCCCACAATGTGCCAGAGTCATTAATACTTCCTGTCTGTAATGCCATTGTCAAGAAGATGCTCAGTGCAGGCACGGTTAAAGAAAATAAATAAAGCCTTTCTCTCAGATAACACAATTGCCAAACGTATTAATACGATTGCCAAACCCAAGCAAAAGTGTCCATGACCTGTTGCATTCCACGCTAAGCTTTGGTCTCTGTACCACGTGCCCGAAGTCAATCCATCCCCATAAGTAATGGGGGATGTAAACCAATTTTAAAAGTTACTTTTGCCATTTGCCATGCGCTTCTACTGCCCACATCCTCGATAATGTCATGGATGCTGCATGACTTTCTGCTTCCTAACTAGCATTTGATGAACCTTCTCCTTCATACTTATCAGCTAGTCAGATGTTTCAGATATTAAGAAATGCTTTATGCTTTCAATTGTGATACTCAGACAAATGAGACCCCACCAGATTCCATGGCAAGTGAACCCACAATTTAAGCTTTTGCACCATATGATTAACAATAACATTTCTGTCATTCTTAGGAAAAAACTGCAACGTTCTTTAAACTATCCTTCAAAGCTGGACTTGCTTAATGTATTAGCTCTGAGATAAAAATTTCATTGGAAAGAAGAGAGGTAATGGCTAAAAAATAATACAGTATCACCAAAATTGTCTTTGGGAAATTTCCATATGCTAGGATTCACAGTTGTGATCAGAAATCCCAAGCGGCATGTGCACAAAGCTTCACACCATGGCAGCAAGCAACAATAGAGATCATGCTCGCAATCTCTCTTATTTGCTCGCGCTACAATGGTGTTGTTCTTCATGCACATCCCATTCGTGATGAATCACACAATCAACGCAATGTCACGGAGAGGTTGCAACATCCCCTCCTTTTTACAACGAACCACACTGATCGCACGTTCTTTGTGTGAAGGCTAAACTCGGCACGACCTTCACATCCTGGTCACAGCACCATTTTGTTGTGATCGGAAATCCCGAGCGCCATGTGCGCAAAGCTTCGCACCGTGGCAGCAAGCAACAATAGAAATTATGCTCGCAATCTCTCTTACTATTGCTTGCTTGCACTACACATATAATAATAATACAATGATGTTATTCTTCACGCACATCCCGTTCGTGGTGAATCACACAATCAACGCAACGCCACCGGAGAGGTTGCAACACCATACATAATTTATTGTATGCCTCATGAGTCATAATACCACATGCTTTTGCAGTTACCCTGCATACCATAAGACACATCTTTCCCACTGAAAACAGATCACACTGATTTGTCATGTCTAGCTTCTTTCTGTCGCAAATGTCACACCTGAACTGAAGCTGCTTATTTCACGCATCATTTCTCATTGACAATGACTGAATCAATACCCATAGTTTCTAGACTAAATAGGGCAATGGCACCTTAGCTTCACAACCTATGTAGTATGCATACACTCAACACTGCACTTGGCTAAAATCGTTTGAAGACCCCGGCCACTGTGTCTGAATTTCCACCATCCATGCACTCAGTCTGAAACAAATATACTATAAACTACCTTGAAGTAATTGGTTTCGCTATTCTCTTAGATGAAATCCTTTACTAGGGCAGTCTAGGCCTGAAAAATCTACGACCAACCATGCCATCTCTACAGTGCTCAGATAACTTCAGTTACCACCAGGAAAAACAGTCACTCACTGAGCAGTTGCAAGCAGGTTCACACAAACACAGGCTCATGATAAAACACCAGTTAATGAAAGAAAACACTTCAAAGTACAAGACCAGACTAAACTTGAAAACACTAGATCTACAGTACTGCTAAAGAAAGTAACAATGGAAAACCACAGTCAGTGACTGACTAGTGACTACGAGTGGCACCAATTCAATTGTCAATTGAACAATTACAAATGCAATAAATAATTGATAATAATAATAATAATACAATAATACAGTAGTAGTTTATTACAGAATCGTGGTCCATACATACGCGATAGTAGACACAAGAGCACAAAAAATGATTAGCCACACAGTAGGGCAATGTATATGTATCCCAGTACGACTCATATTCATACTATGAGTATCTCACTGACGGCGGTTACGCTGACAACCACTGTACCACTCATTCTGTGTCCAAAGCAGGTCTTTATCTCGGTTAATAACGAGGTTAGTAACACTGAAAAGATTTTCTGCAAACTTCAAGTATGTGTTTGTTGCAATTCATAGCGAGGCTACGTGCGGCTAATACAGCACAGCACAGGGCTGAGGGCTTCAGGTACAGGACGAGACTCACAAAGCAACTTCGTAATCCGATGCACTGTCGGTGGGTGCGAGGTTCGATGTTGGAAGTCAAATTTCCTTTCAAAAATATTATTAGT